>Ga0316202_10000187_pt1 | contig 91651 bp, 80 predicted proteins | sample 3monrhotite_MG_FD_204934 | JGI IMG/M metagenome (GOLD analysis project Ga0316202, IMG submission 204934) | Microbial mat bacterial communities from mineral coupon in-situ incubated in ocean water Damariscotta River, Maine, United States -... | ecosystem: Environmental > Aquatic > Marine >... | reverse complement strand
AGATTGAATAATATGCAAACAAAGTGCTGTCGTTTCTATATACAAAAAAGCGCTAGCATTTAGGGTTGATTGCAGCGCATGGCATAACGCTTGACTCAGCAATTTTACCGTCGTGCGTTTACCTCTCGGATACAACGTTGCACCAGCAACAGCGCTGAGACGATAATACAGCGGCAATAATTAGCGCAGAATTCACCCATGCCGCATAAATTCGGGTTCAACTGCGGAATCTAGACTAACGTAACCCTCCACAGAGAAATAACATCAATCGCCATAAGAAGAGTAAACGACCCTATTAATTAAGTCCAATACTGGTTTACAAACCATAGAGGCACATCTCTTTAACAATCATCCTAAAAAGGCGGCTCGGATTAGTTAATTACAATATACTTAAACGCATATCAGATGCTTACTCGACTCAGCGGCAATTTTCGCGCAATTATTGCTGCGAAGCTACCTGTTCTGCAGTATACGGCTGCTGTGCAATTTAGCTTCGGGTTTGCAGTTTCCTCACTGCCTATCTGGCAGTGAATCTTCATCAGGGAATATATCTCTCGACCAGCTTTTTCTTAGCTGTCTAGAAACAAAAGAGTAAAAGAAGCCACCTTCAACGAAATAGTACCCATGGCTGAGAGAGATCGATATACTATTCTAAACGTTATTCAAGTATTTCAAGGCGAAACACAGGGCAATTTTAGGTGAAGTGGTGTACCGGTGAAAAATGACGACTTAAGAACGTTGTGCCGGCCAAGAGAAGATTAAAATCAGCGCCCCTAAACCACCCAGCATCCAGGTGAGTACCGGGGAATTGCCAAACATTAATTGTCCTTGGCCACCAAGCCCTTGCATTAATACTGCGCTTATCACAAAACTGGCACCAACGATGACACGAAATGTTTGTTTATTAGAATGCTGAATGTCCTGCCGCAGTTTCTCAACACTTTCATTAAGCGTTTTATCCCCGCTAGCCCCACTCTTTTCCGCACGCAACAATACCTTATGCAGCAACATTGGTATCTCTGGCATTTTTTCAATCCAGTGGGGCGCATTGGATTTGATGGCCCCGGTCAGAGAACGCAGACCAATTTGCTCACTCATCCAGCGCTCCAAAAATGGCTTGGCAGTTTGCCATAAATCAAGCTCCGGATATAATTGCCGCCCCAAGCCTTCGATATTTAACAAGGTTTTTTGCAACAACACCAGTTGCGGCTGAACTTCCATGTTAAATCGTCGCGCTGTTTGAAATAATCGTAATAACAAATGACCAAATGATATGTCTTTCAAAGGTCGCTCAAAAATAGGCTCACACACGGTGCGTATGGCAGATTCAAATTCTTCAACGCGGGTGCTCTCGGGCACCCAGCCAGACTCAACATGCAACTCTGCCACCCGACGATAATCGCGCCGGAAAAACGCCAAAAAATTCTCGGCAAGATAGCGCTGATCATCAGGACCCAAAGTACCCATAATGCCAAAATCAACAGCCAAATACTGACCGTCGGGTGCCACAAAAATATTGCCCGGGTGCATATCGGCATGAAAAAAACTATCACGAAAGACCTGGGTGAAAAAAATCTCTACCCCATTGGAGGCCAGCTTTTTCAAATCAATGCCCTGCTCTCGCAACGAATCGATATCGCTAATCGGGATACCTGAAATACGTTCCATCACCATCACATCGCGCTTCGATAGCGGCCAATACACATCCGGCACAAACAGTAATGATGACTTTTTAAAATTGCGCTTTAGTTGCGATGCAGACGCCGCTTCTCGCTGCAAATCTAATTCGTCCAGTATTGTTTTTTCATATTCAGCCACCACTTCCAAAGGCCTCAAGCGTCTGGCATCACTAGAGTAACGTTCTGCCAGCGAGGCCACGGCATACAGCAAATCGAGATCCCGCCGAATAACATCCGCTATTTGAGGTCGAACGATCTTAACCACCACCTGGGTACCGTCCAACAAGGTGGCTGCATGTACCTGCGCAATGGATGCTGAAGCTAACGGTACTTCGTCAAATTCCTTAAAAACCTGATCGATCGGTTTTTTATATGAGTGCTCAACAATCTCCCGGGCGCGAGCGCCGGGAAAGGAAGGCACCTGGTCCTGTAGTTTCGCCAGTTCCTCAGCAATATCATCAGGCAATAAGTCACGCCGCGTCGACAATATTTGCCCAAACTTAACAAACATTGGCCCCAGGTCCTCTAAAGCACGGCGTAGCCTTACTCCGGTTGGCGCATCCAACCGACGAAACCAATTCCAGGGAGACAGAAAATAAATAAACCGTATGGGACGAAACAAATGCGTGGCAAGTACCACCTCGTCCAGGCCATGCCGGACCAGCACCCGGTTAATATAGAATAAGCGGAACAACTGCTTCAGACCAATCACGGCTTACGAGTCCCTGATGGAGAGGTACCACTATTTGCCGGGTTCTTGGTCTTTTTCCTGGGCCTACTCCCGATCTTTTCCCCGCCGACGGGTAGCTCCATATGACTATCGACCAAGCCCTTGTCTGAAGGTGACTTGCCAACGGTAAGTAACCGTTTTACTCTGGCCTCAGCCCGATCCACATCCAGACGAATCCGATCAACATCGTTAAGGAAAGTACGTATTTCAAGGGAAGTTGGCAATTGACGGCTTTCTTCCTGCAAATATTCAGTGGTATCCAGGCTTAAGGTCTGCAATGTGTTTTTTCCCCATTGCGTCAACGCCCTGATGGAATTACCAAGCTGATGGGCGACAATATCCCCCGAATACGTTGAGATTATCTCTTCCCAATCAATCTGCACACTTTTAAGTACATCATGAAACTGTTGCCCCAGGCTGGCATCACCTTCAATCTTAACATCGCCGCTGAACATACTATCGGCACGATCAGCAGCAACGCCCATACGTGCCAGGGACAATATCGATGCCGTCATTGTAGTTCCAGCCTCTGCGTCACAATGATTAACCACCTTGACGCCATCTTCCGTAGCACAGAGATAAAAGTTAACCCCCACGTCCCGCAATCTAACCTCAATGGTATTACCCGCTAACGAGGACATGGCCAATTTGGCAGCCGCATCCAAGCCAAGATAGCGATTGATGGCCGTTTCAATGAAATGTGCTAATGTCTGAGGGATTGGTTTCAACGCAGTTCGCTAATCAATTGATCTAATGTCTTTTGTGATTCGTCTAACACACCCACATTACTATTGTACAATACGACGGTGTTGGCAACTTTGTCATGGAACCCCTGTTTGCGTTTGTCCCAGGCAATCCACAAAAAACCAATCATAAAACTAATAATTGATAAAAAATAACCCAAATAACGTATCAGCGCCTGCTTTTTCATCATTGGCTCACCGGAGTCGGCATCAACAATCTGACAACCTAACAGTAGCTTGCCCGGCGTCCCTAAAAAGCGTAACCACAATAAAACCGTCACCACCAACATAATCATGTTGCTGGCGATTCCCTCTGTACTGAATAAGCTGGATGAGAAATAACTTGGTCCCAATAGCAGGACAAGAAACACGCTAAAGATAGCACTATCAATGAGTGATGCAGCCACTCTTCGCCAAAATCCTGCATATATCATACTAGCACAGCCCCGTATTCATTGGCTCTCATTACATTTAATGTTGCTGCTTTGACCCGCGCTTGCAACCCAACAGTTTTTTACAAAAAGCGTCCGATCCATATCCATCCGATCCATAACAACAAGTAACTAAGCGATGCATCAACAACCTCTATAAATGACGATTAAACCTAAAGTTTGTAACCTCTGTGCAATGCAACAATGCCGCCCGTCAGGTTAAAATACTCACAGCGCTCCAGGCCAGCGACTTCCATCATTTGCAACAGTTGTTTTTGACTGGGGTGCATGCGAATGGATTCTGCGAGATAACGATAGCTTTCAGCATCGTCGGCAATTAATTTGCCCATTAAAGGCAGGATTTTAAAAGAATACTGATCGTACAAGGGGGATAAGCCCGGCACCACCGGCTTGGAAAACTCTAGAATCAACAATCGACCGCCAGGTTTTAAGGTACGCTGCATGGATTGCAATGCTTTATCTATATGAGTGACATTTCTCAACCCAAATGCGATGGTAATACAATCGAAATAATTATCGGCAAAAGGCAAGCACTCGGCATTGGCTTGCACGTAGTCAATGTTTCCTACCACGCCCCTGTCGATTAAACGGGAACGGCCAGTGGCTAGCATGGATTGATTGATGTCAGACAATACCACACGGCCTTGCTGCCCCACGCGCTGGGCAAACCTGATCGCCAGATCGCCTGTACCTCCAGCGATATCCAGCACCCGTTGCCCTTTACGGACAGCACTCATATCAATGGTCAATCGCTTCCAGATACGATGAATTCCAAACGACATCAAGTCATTCATTACATCATACTTTGCTGCCACCGAATGAAAGACGTCCGCCACTCTGCCCGCCTTATCATCCAGGTCAACCTGCTGATAGCCAAAATGAGTGGTTTGCTTTTGCTCGTCGGGCATATTGTCGTATTCGCGTCTATTATATTGAATTAAAAAGCGTTTAATTTTAATAACAGCCCACAACGGGGGCTGTCAGGCTGACATAATACCGCATTTATTGCGCGTAAATAACCAGAAAATGCAGATATTTTAAGACGACGCGTAACATTACAGCACAACGGCAGCGCTTTAAACGCGGCAATCAATGCCCATCGTCCACCTCAGAATAGACAATATAAAAAACGCAGACTTTTATTATTCAATTTACTTTACGCTGATGACCGGCCTTCGCCAGTTTATCGAGGTATTCCTGCCACAGCTCTTCATGGTGTTTACCAAGATGGTAAAGGGTATCCCAGGAATAAATGCCCGTGTTATGCCCATCATCAAAATGCAATTGAATAGCGTAATTTCCTACCGGCTCTATACTCGAAATATTGACTTGCTCTTTACCCAACTGCAAGACTTCCTGACCCGGCCCATGCCCACGCACTTCGGCTGATGGTGAATAAACCCGCAAATATTCACAGGGAAGACTATAGGTTTCACCGCCATCAAAGCTAACCTCCAATACGCGGGATTTTTGGTGTAATTTAATATCATTAGGACGCGGTGTATCAGCAGACATATCAACCCCTACAAATAACTAACCTAAGTTAGAATAATGTTTATTTACTAAAATGAATATCAACAATGAATTTCAACAACGAATTTCAACAACGAACATCAACGACCAATCTCAACGACGACTGCCGCAACGAATACTAGTAACGCATGCTAGTCACGAAAAGGCCGTCGTCAATTCATCGCAAGCACTTACAAAATATAGCGCGTTAAGTCTTCATCCAGAATCAGATCACCGAGCTGCTCATCCACATAACCGGCATCGACCACAACGGATTCCCCTGGCTCATCTGAAGCACGAAAAGAAATATCCTCGAGCAAGCGTTCCATCACGGTATGCAACCGGCGCGCACCAATGTTCTCGGTACGCTCGTTCACTTGCCAGGCTACTTCGGCAATCCGCGCAATACCATCATCGGCAAACGAAACACTCACGTTTTCTGTCGCCAGTAACGCCGCATATTGTTCCGTGAGCGATGCATCCGGCTCGGTCAGTATACGAACGAAATCCTCTACCGTCAGGGCCGCCAGTTCGACACGAATGGGTAAACGGCCTTGTAGTTCCGGAATTAAATCAGAAGGCTTGGACAGATGAAATGCACCAGAGGCGATAAACAAAATGTGATCCGTTTTCACCATACCATGCTTAGTGCTCACGGTGGAACCTTCGACCAGGGGCAATAAATCGCGTTGAACGCCTTCACGAGACACATCGGGACCACTGGTTTCACCACGCTTGGCTATTTTATCCATTTCGTCGAGAAACACGATGCCATTCTGCTCCACATTGGCAACAGAACGTAATTTAATGTCCTCTTCATTCAGGAGCTTGCCGGCCTCCTCGTCAGTTAATATTTTAAATGCATCTTTGATCCGTAACTTGCGAGTTTTGGTGCGGCCTCCCCCCAGGTTTTGAAACATTCCCTGCAGCTGGCTGGTCATTTCTTCCATGCCCGGTGGCGCCATAATTTCCACACCAATGGGATTTACACTTAATTCCACTTCGATTTCCTTATCGTCCAAATCCCCTTCGCGTAATTTTTTACGAAACTTCTGTCGCGTATTGGTTTCGGTTTCCGCTTCTGTCCCCTCATTGATGTCTGACGAGAAGCCCATACTGCGTGCCGGTGGCAACAAAATATCGAGGATACGCTCCTCCGCAGCCTCTTCAGCACGATGCTTGACCTTTCGCATCTCTGCTTCGCGCGTCATTTTAATGGAAATATCAACTAGGTCACGAATAATGGATTCGACGTCCCGGCCCACATACCCCACTTCGGTAAACTTAGTAGCTTCCACTTTAACAAAAGGCGCGTTCGCCAACTTAGCCAAACGACGTGCAATTTCCGTTTTCCCAACCCCGGTAGGGCCTATCATTAGAATATTTTTCGGGGTAATTTCGCCCTTCAATTCATCACTAACTTGTGATCGGCGCCAACGGTTGCGCAATGCAATTGCTACTGCACGTTTAGCATCAGCCTGCCCCACAATATGCTTATCAAGCTCTTGCACTATTTCTCTAGGTGTCATTTGTGACATATCGATTACTCTGCTGGCTGAAAATTTAATTCTTCGATGGTTAACTGGTCGTTGGTAAAAACGCAAATACTGGCGGCAATACCCAACGCTTTTTCCACAATAGCCCTGGCGTCCAGCTCTGTGTTCTGCAGCATTGCCGTGGCCGCCGCCTGCGCAAACGGGCCACCGGAACCAATTGCAATTAAATTATGCTCTGGCTCGATAACATCACCATTGCCAGAGATGATCAAAGAGCTTGTTTCATCCGCGACCGCTAATAACGCCTCGAGGCGTCGCAACATGCGATCGGTACGCCAATCTTTCGCCAACTCCACCGCAGCGCGTGTTAAATGGCCTTGATGCTTTTCCAGCTTTCCTTCAAAACGCTCAAACAAGGTGAATGCATCAGCCGTACCTCCAGCAAACCCTGCGATAACTTTATTATGATACAAACGACGCACCTTGCGGGCATTACCTTTCATAATAGTATTACCCAGCGAAACCTGGCCATCCCCGCCAATAACCACGTGATTACCACGCCTTACTGACACGATGGTGGTGCCATTAAATTGTTCCAACGATAAACTCCTGTTTGGTGATTCAATTAATTTTTCATGCAATCAAACGTTACAAAAACGTAAGGCTACAAAAACCTAACGTTGTAAAGCCTAAGCAATATCAATCATAAGGTGTAGAAATCCGGGACATAGAAACCCACATTATAGAAACTTAAGCTATAAGAACTGAAATTATAGAAATCTTTAGCCCTGGCACCGATGTGTATAAAAACCGGAATTTGTGGTGAATTTTATTTGAATTTGTTCGATTTTCATTCGAATTCACGGCTGCAGGCCTTACTATAAAACAAAAAGCAACAACAAAGGACAAAAATAATAAATAAAAACATAGACTTAACTAGGCTCTTCTGGCCTTATTCGGCGCCTTGTCCGAAGCTATTAGGTCTATATAGTATCAGTTCTCCATTTTTAAAGTATATATCCAGAAATAGTGACCTTCATCAGACCGCTCTTAGGGGCAGTCAACAAGGTATATGCAATATGCAGGCAACCCCGCGGGAATATTACTTATTCATGCTAGCGCTTTTTTCTCTTAGCCCTGGGGTGGGCTTTATCATACACTTTAGACAGGTGTTGAAAATCAAGGTGAGTATATATCTGTGTAGTCGATATATCCGCATGCCCTAGCAGCTCTTGTACTGCGCGCAAATCACCACTGGACTCCAGCATGTGGCTGGCGAAGGAATGGCGCAACCGATGTGGATGAACATGACTATCCAGACCTTGCCTCAAACCCCACTGCTGTAGACGTTGTTGCACGGTTCGTTCGGCAATTCGATTACCTTGTTGACTGACAAATACAGCAGGCTCAGCACTTTTCACGATATCACTGCGTACCGCCAACCATGCCTTCAGGCTATTTAGGGCAAAACGGCCAATGGGTAAAACGCGGGTTTTGGCGCCTTTTCCCGTTACCGGCACTGACGCCTGCTCAAAATCAATATCATTTACGTTCATCGCCACTAACTCTGCCAAACGTAAACCGGACGAATACATTAACTCCATCATGGCATTATCACGAAGGACAAGCGGATTCTGGCCCTTCGGTTGATTCAGCAATTGCGCTACCTGATCCACATCCAAGGGCGATGGCAGCTTTCGGTTCGCCTTTGGCGCCCCTACCCCAACCAGTGGATTATTTTCCAAAACATTTTCACGTACCAGGTAGAAAAAAAAACTTCTGATGGAGGCAATATGCCGCTGAATACTGCGCCCACTGAGTCCTTGGCGGTGTTTATACGCAACAAAAGCACGCATAATATGTACGCTACAGTCGGCCCACCGGGCTATTTCGTGTTGATCACAATATTCAACAAAACGCCGTAAATCGAGAGAATAGTTATTGAGGGTATGGGGGGACAAACGGCGCTCACTACGCAGGTGATTATAAAACTGTGCTAGCCATTGCTCCTGTTTCTGCTTCACCTTGCTTGAGTTTTACCTTGAACTTAGGTTTACTGGACCTTAGGCTTACCGGAACGCTGATTTACCGAAGCTTGCTTGACTGAAGCTTACTTGACTGAAATATAGGCCAGCCAATAAACCACTGCCATCTCAACATGAGATGGCAAGCTATCAACCGTTGCGCTCTCGTTTTGCCGCTTGGATACTGTTGCCAATCATTCGGTATCGGCCAGCTTCAGCCCTCTGATTTCAGAAACCGTACCATTGTCTTGCTGCTGACTTTACCGAGTTGAGTTAAAAACAAGGTTCCCATACCTGAGTGGAAGCGCTTCTCATCATAGCTGCCAATCGCAATAAATCCCACGCTGTCGTCCAGGTTTAAGGGTACAAAGGCGAGTGAGGCGACCTTTTCAGCCGCTTCACCAAACAAATATTGTTTTTGTTCCTGCTTGGCCCGCCCACAAATTGGTTTACCGTCTTTCAATTGTCGCCCAAATTGCTGGCTTAACTCACCGGCATTAGCCGCGAATTCAACTCGGGATGCAAATTTTGTGTTTTTAGGCTGAGCCAGAATCCGAATGCAGGTGGCGTCCGCAGCAAAATCTTTGCGCAAACTATCGTTTAGCAACGTAAATACATCAGGCAAATTACGTGCCCCCATCAAGCCCAGCGTTAGCTGATAAATACTTTTACTTAATCGATCGTTGTCACGGGCAATTTGCAGCAAATCGTCCAGTTGCTTTTGCAATTTGCCATTTTGCCGACGCAACAGCCCTACCTGATATTCAATGAGAGAGATGGCATTACCCGTATTGATGTGTGGAACGTTTAGCTCCATTAACAGACGGGTGTGGTTTTCGAAATAATCGGGGTGACGACGCAAATATTCCTCAACCTCTTTTTCGCCGAGTTTTTCGCTCACTTCACCTTTCGTTTGGATACTCATAAATCAATTTGCCCTTCAAATACACTTTGCGCTGGACCTGTCATGCTCACCGATGATGATCTGCCCTGCCATTGAATAGCTAGCACGCCACCAGGGAGCGTAACACTTACCTTATCATCTAACAGCCCCCATTGCCTACCCAAAACAACCGCTGCACATGCCCCGGTTCCGCAGGCTCGGGTCTCACCCACACCCCGCTCAAAAACGCGCAATTGAATTTTTTGTCGATCAATCACTTGCATAAAACCTACATTAACTTGCCGCGGAAAAAGTGGGTGTGATGCCAGCTGGGCACCTAACGCCACGACCGGTGCTGTGGAAATATCGCTAACATTAATTACCGCATGAGGATTCCCCAACGATACAGCGCCAAAACTAACTTCTTGCCCCTCAATATTAACCATATATCGGTCAGACTGCTGCGCCGCCACCAATGGTAAAGCCGCCGGATTAAAGTCTGGCGGCCCCATATCAACAGTAACCTGATGACCAGCGTGTAACTCAAGCCGGATAATACCCGATTGAGTTTCCACTGTAATGTGTTTTTGATCAATCAAACCTTGATTTGACACAAATTGAGCAAAACAACGTGCCCCATTACCACACTGCTCCACCTCACTACCATCACTATTGAAAATTCGATACCCAAAATCCACACCGGTAGTTTTTGGCCTTTCCACGACCAACACTTGATCACAACCAACACCTAAATGTCGATCTGCAATAAACTGTATTTGAGGTACGGTTAACTCCAGCGTCTGATGGATACCATCAAACACCACGAAATCATTACCTAAACCCTGCATTTTCGTGAATTTTAACTGCATATTTGCGTCACTTAAACCCTACTATCTAATTCTCAGCGCAATTCTAAAGAGCAATAACCACAGATCAGAAGAGCGGTTAATCTTGTTGCAACTGCCATTGACCCGACTTACCGCCACTTTTCTCTAACAACCGAACGTTAGTGATAACCATACTACGATCAACTGACTTACACATATCATAAATGGTGAGTAAGGCTACCTGTACTGCGGTCAATGCCTCCATTTCTACGCCTGTTTGTGCATTTGTCTGCGCAAGCACCTGACATTTTACCGAATTCTCAGTTTCAAGAAGCTCAAAATCAGCACTTACTTTACTCAGACCAATGGGATGGCACAATGGAATTAAATCCGACGTTTTTTTTGCCGCCATAATAGCGGCTATACGGGCTATCCCGATAACATCACCTTTTTTATGGCAACCGGCCTTAATCAGCTGAAACGTCTCTGGTGTCATCACTATATAACCAACCGCTAATGCTTTCCGAGTCGTCACGGGCTTATCACCCACATCCACCATATGCGCATCGCCAGCCGTATTAAAATGCGTTAGCTTATTCATGTATCTTTAAAACCCCTCATTAGTCGCAGGGAGATCCTGGCGGCGACAACATTATAACGCCCCATAAACCCGCGCAGAACAACGCCAACCGATAATAACTTGTTTTTGATAGCAATTTTAACAAAAATCGAATTAACTCAATTTGGCGTGCAATTATGAACGCCGTGTATTTAGTTGTGTCCAATTGTATAATTTAGCGATCGATACTCAACAATACGCATCAAGTCCTGTGCGCATAGCTGGTAATTGATATTACGCTCTGAAACAAAGCTACCTGTAGCTAATAATTAACTGATTTGTAGTCGATTAAGGAGTAAACATTATGACGATCACTGTAAAGTTTTTTGCCAGTTTACGTGAGTCATTTAATTTATCGTCACAAATGCTCAATCATGAGGACATCATCACCGTCTCTGACGCCTGGCACAAAGCGACTAATGGCGCAGAAATGCCAAGCAATGTACTCATTGCCATCAACATGGACTATGTTGAAAACACTCACAAAGTTAAAGATGGTGATGAAGTCGCATTTTTCCCCCCGGTAACGGGTGGCTAACGATTACATTACAACCCGAGCAATCATACATGAAAATCGAATTACGCTGCCAGGCATTTGATCCCTGGCAGGAATTGCAAACAGCTGAAGCGGCACTGAAAAGTAGTGACTCTGGGCAATTTGGCGCATCTTGTGTATTTGTGGGCACGATGCGAGACTTGAATGAAGGCGCATCAGTTAGTCACATGTTCCTGGAGCACTACCCGGAAATGACCCAACAGCACCTGCAAAATATCGCGGCAGAAGCCACCGACAAATGGCGTTTGTTAAACGTGCTCATGATACACCGTGTTGGTCATATCGAACCTAATGACAATATTGTATTGCTTGCAGTATGGAGCGCCCATCGTGATGCCGCATTTAAAGCGTGTCGTTATTTAATTGAAGAACTCAAACATCGCGCACCTTTTTGGAAAAAGGAAACCTTGCCCAATAACACCGAACGCTGGGTTAGCCAAAACACACCGGAGCCGTGAACACAGTCACTCATGTATGTGGTGTCACATGCGCTTTATTATACGCCATGCTTTCAGGCACAGGCACATCGCAGATGTCAAATTGCAGCGAACTTAAATCACCAAACACATAGGTTGGCACCGCACCCACACCACCAACCGTACCAGGATTAACAAGAATCGTCGTTGTTTGTTTAATTGTTGTCATGGTCTCGATTCCTGCACGATGATCATGACCGCAACAGACCAAATCCCAATCCCCGGTTAGACTCATGGCACGCGCATAATGGGGGTAATGCACAATAAAGATATTGCGCCCCCCCATTTCAATCCCTGCATCCTGACCATAAAAATGAATAACACTTTGCGGTTCGCTGGCCAACTTTACGGTATTGACCAAATCACCTGTGTTATTCCCATGTATCACATGTACGGGTAATTCATGTTTTTGCAATACGCGCAATGTCGTTGGTGCGACAACATCACCGCAATGCAATACCGCCTCAGCACCACGCAACTTGGCATCAGCCACCGCTAAATCAAGCAACGTTCGGTTGTCATGACTATCAGATACGATACAAATTTTCATGGCACTATTTTCACTATTAATTTTCCATTATCAATTTTTCAGTATTAATCTCGAGGTTAACGTTGCGACACTAAAAATAGGGTTTGTCCGGCGCTGCCTCAAAACGTTCAACACCGGCAACTATTTCCTGCCTGGCAGCATCGGCACCAACCCAACCTTCAACCTTAACCCATTTGTTTTTTTCCAGATCTTTATAGTGCTCAAAGAAATGCGCAATCTGATCAAGCAACAACTGTGGTAAATCACTGGGTTCCTGGACATTGCGGTGCAGCACGCAAAGCTTATCAATAGGCACTGCAAGCACTTTTGCATCCACCCCAGATTCGTCTGTCATTTTTAGCATCCCTACAGGTCGGCAACAAATCACCGAACCACTAATCAAGGCATGAGGCGTTACCACCAACACATCCACGGGATCCCCATCTTCAGATAAGGTGTGCGGAACATACCCATAATTACAGGGATAATACATTGCGGTATTCATAAAACGATCAACAAACATGGCCCCGGTTTCTTTATCCACTTCATATTTTACCGGATCACTGTGTGAAGGAATTTCTATCACCACATTAATCTCGTTCGGGACATTTTTACCCGACGTAACTCTATCTAAATTCATAAAAAACAACTCCTCGCGATACCTCAAAGCGTTTATAACGCCCTCGAGTATTCTCCACCTGTTTAAAATAATTGTAATTTTTCTCTGACAACGCCGAGATGCCGTCAATTGTACCTTATTCAACCTAAATTTGAGCCATTAATTCACGCATTACAATTAGCCTTGAGGTTTATTTGTGGTAAAGATCAGAATTTTGACCTGCATATTGATACTAGGCAATAAATGACCAATATTAGCGTATATTTTTGGGAACCGACTCGCTATGATAACCACCAATCAAGTAAGCTTAAAGAAAGTAAGTTAGCACCTGTCAATCATTGCAAAAACGGTAGGAAATTAGTATGCGCAATAAAATAAAGGGGTGGGAACAGATTTAAAGCCTTAATCACGACAATCTTAACCCCACTTTCATCATAACCTAGTCAGTCACGACATTGGACTAACCGGCGTTTTGCCGAACCTAGACCAGGCTGGCTTAAAACAACAAAAATGGAGGTAGTAACAGTAATGAATGCTGAATTGATACCACCGGTTTTAGGCGTTATTGGGTTAGTTGTCGCGTTTATCATCTACAACATAGTGAAACAATACTCCCCTGGTGAAGGAAAAATTGTCGAGATAGGTGACCAGATCCACCTGGGCGCAATGGTATTTATGAAACGAGAGTATTCCATGCTCGGTGCTTTTGCCATTGTTCTCATTATTTTATTAGGTGTCTCCGAATTAGGCTGGTATACCTCACTGGCTTTTACGGTTGGCGCATTTTGTTCTGCCGCGGCAGGTTATATTGGCATGTATTCGGCGACTAAAGCCAATGTCAGAACAACTACAGCAGCCCATAAGGAAGGCGCATCCGCCGCACTCACCGTCGCGTTTTTTGGCGGCTCAATCATGGGCACCACCGTCGCCGCCATGGGCTTACTGGGGCTTGGCGTACTGTACCTCATGTTTGGCGGAGATCCACATACGGCACATATCATTCATGGCTTCGGCATGGGGGCTTCCAGTGTCGCACTGTTCTCCCGCGTGGGTGGTGGTATCTTCACCAAAAGCGCCGATGTTGGCGCCGATTTGGTGGGTAAAATCGAAGCCGGCATCCCGGAAGATGATCCACGCAACCCCGGTGTTATCGCAGACAATGTTGGTGACAACGTAGGGGATGTCGCCGGTATGGGATCCGATATTTTTGAGTCTTATTGCGGCTCTATTATCGCCACCATCGCCATGGCGTCGTCTCTGGCAATTGGCGCTGCAAACAATCCCGAAAAGGCAGCGGAACTGGCTCGCCTCGCCCAGGATGCAGGTTCATTAATGTTTCTGCCATTAGCACTCGCGTCGGCAGGGATCGTTTGCTCCATCCTGGGTATCATGTTGGTGCGAATGTTCTCAAAAAAATCACCCGAGGTGGCCTTGCGTATTGGCACTATTGGCTCTGCACTGATTTTTATTGCGGCGTCGTTCTTTGTCATTCAGACGACAGGAATATCTGCCGCTGTCTGGGGGGCCGTACTGACCGGAACCATTGGCGGCATTATTATCGGCCTTGTTACCGAATATTACACTGCCGGAAAGCCCGTACAGCACATCGCACAAGCAGGCGAAACAGGGCCTGCGACGGTAATGATTACCGGACTCGCCGTCGGCATGCAGTCGGTTGTTATACCCTTACTCACCATTAGCGCCATTATTTACATATCGACAGAACTGGTAGGGCTTTACGGCGTAGGCATCGCCGCTGTCGGCATGCTTGCCACAGTAGGCATCACCATGGCAATTGACGCATACGGACCCGTCGCAGACAATGCCGGTGGTATCGCTGAGATGGCGGGGCTTGGTGAAGAAACCCGGAAAATAACTGACTCCCTGGACGAACTAGGCAATACGACTGCGGCGATCGGCAAAGGGTTTGCCATTGGTGCAGCCGCACTGGCAGCGTTGGCGATCATTGCCGCCTATGTTGAAACAGTGTCCGCCAATACTGTCGAGTTCAACTTACAATTGAGCAATCCAAAGGTATTGGTTGGTATGTTTATCGGTGGCATCTTCCCCCTTCTGGTCAGCTCCATGACGATGACTGCGGTGGGTGATGCTGCATTTTCCATGATCAAGGAAATCCGACGCCAATTTAAAGAAATTCCTGGATTACTAGAAGGCAAGTCGGCACCGGATACTGCCCGGTGTGTTGATATCGCAACATCTGCGGCATTAAAGAAAATGATTCCACCGGGTGTATTGGCCGTCGCCGCACCGCCTTTAATTGGATTTACGCTAGGGCCTGAAGCACTGGGCGGCATGTTGGGCGGTGCATTGGTTGCCGGAGTGTTAATGGCACTGATGATGGCCAACGCAGGTGGCGCCTGGGACAATGCCAAAAAGTATGTTGAAAAAGGCAATTATGGCGGAAAAGGCTCCGATGTGCACAAAGCCTGTGTTGTTGGTGATACTGTTGGCGACCCTTTCAAAGATACATCAGGGCCGGCAATGAATATTCTGATAAACGTGTTGGCAATTGTAAGCCTGGTGATCGCGCCACTGATTTGATTAAATTCGCTGTAATAGCGCGTCAATCAACGTCAAAAGAACGTTGATTGACGCATTGCGCTTACCAGGTTGTGGGCAACACCATCAGAGATAACAAACCACACCTTAGGTTTCAGAATAAACACACACCTCGCTACACGCCTCAATTATCCTGCTCCTGGCCAGTATAGCGCCAGTGGTTGTCGTGAAATATCGGCGACGGCTTGATATTAACTTAACTCAAACGTTTCGAGCCTCTTTTTTGCCAAGATATTCTTCAAAATAACATACTGTGGCAGGCCTTTTTTATAAGGAGGGTAATCTTCACCTTTAATCAGCGGTTCCAAATACGTGCGACAACGTGCCGTAATATGAAACCCATCCTTACTAATGAAGTTCCTAGGCATAAATTTCTCGACATTGGCAACATCGGCTAGGTCTGCTTCACCAATCGTCCATTTATAAGGTTTATCCGATTTACGCACTATTGTCGGCATGATGGCGTTCTTACCTTTCAAAGCAAACTGCACTGCCGCTTTTCCCACCGCATAAGCCTGTTCAACATCCGTTTTTGAGGCAATGTGGCGCGCAGAACGCTGTAAGTAGTCAGCAACAGCCCAATGATACTTATAATTCAGCTTGGATTTAATTAAATTAGCAATAACAGGAGCAACACCACCCAGTTGCGCATGCCCAAATGCATCACGAACACCGGTTTCTGCCAAAAACTGCCCCTCTTTATTACGCACCCCCTCTGAAACCACCAAAGCACAATAACCAACTTCTTTGACTGTCTTATCCACTTTTTCTAAAAACCGCGCCTCATCAAATTCGATTTCCGGAAATAAAATAAGATGCGGGGCATCACCTTCATTTTCGGCAGCCAATCCACCCGCCGCCGCAATCCAACCTGCATGTCGCCCCATGACCTCAAGCACAAAAACCTTGGTGGATGTTTTAGCCATGGAAGCAACATCAAACGCCGCCTCCCGTATAGACACGGCAACATATTTCGCCACCGACCCAAATCCTGGGCAGTTATCGGTAACGGGCAGATCGTTATCAACTGTTTTAGGTACATGTATGGCTTGAATGGGGTAACCCATTTGTTCGGAAAGCTGAGAAACTTTATGGCAGGTATCCGCAGAGTCTCCCCCCCCGTTATAGAAAAAATACCCTATATTATGCGCCTCAAACACTTCAATCAGCCGCTCAAACTCCCGTTTATTCTCCTCGAGGCTCTTCAACTTATAGCGACAGGACCCAAATGCGCCGGATGGCGTATGACGTAAAGCGGCAATTGCTTTTGCCGATTCTTTGCTGGTATCAATTAATTCCTCCGTCAGTGCACCGATAATACCGTTACGGCCAGCGTAAACTTTTCCAATTTTATTCTTATGCTTACGTGCGGTTTCAATAACACCGCATGCGCTAGCATTAATAACTGCGGTAACACCTCCCGACTGCGCATAAAATGCATTCTTTTTAGCCATTATTTCGCCTCCATTTACGTTTTATGATACATCTGCCGTTGATATAGCTTATATACCCATCACGAACAAGCTGCATCCCCAACGCACATTATGGTTTACTCCATAACGACGCCGTGATTCCTCCCGACAGGTATGCAATTACTCACTAGCGGCCTTCTCGTGAACAAAATAGTTCACGCACTTGACTAGGTAAACCTATCCGCAATGGGTATAAACCCAAAACAGCCAGATTATTGTTACCTTGCTTCTAATACTTTTTCATTTCTGATGACTGACGATGTCAAAATAGAGGGAAATACACGTTGGGTGAAAAATATTACCCCAATTATTACCCTAATAAAGGAAAATATTATTAATGATTTTGCCCTTGCAGGACGATTTCAAAGATAACGTGCAAAATATATGATGATATGATGTCTTTATTACAACCGTGATGCAATTAAAAAACGAATTGTAAATCTTACGACGAGAATATTTTTATAGGTTTCAGCATCAATTTTTAAAAAATTTTGCATTAATAAGGTATTAAAGACAATAAATTTTGCGTTATCTTAGAATATCTGCTAATACTTTGCTGATTAATTGTTGACTTCTATCTATTGTTAAGAGTAGGTTTACGCTTGTTGAAGAAAGAACACCAAAAATGACAAAACAAACATGGCAAGTAAAGGAAGAGAGGTAGCCCAATGAGAATCGTACTAGTCGGTGCACCTGGCTCTGGTAAAGGTACCCAGGCAAAGATGCTAGTCGAAAAATATGCGGCACCTCAAATATCCACCGGTGATTTACTTCGGGAAGCAGTTGCCGCTAAAACCCCATTGGGTTTAGAAGCAAAAGCAGCGATGGATGCGGGCCAGCTGGTTTCGGACCAAATCGTGCTTAGTATGATTGAAGCACGCTTAAATGACGATGATACAGCACACGGCTTTATATTAGATGGTTTTCCCAGAAATATACTACAAGCCGAAGCACTGGATAGCTTACTTGCACGATTGGGCAAGCCATTACAGGGTGCAATACTCATCGACGTGGATTTTGACCTGCTTATTCAGCGGATCACTGGCCGACGAAGCTGCGCATCATGCGGTGCTGTTTACAATATTTATTCATCACCCTCAAAACTTGAAGATCATTGTGATAAGTGTGGCGCAAACCTGCATCATCGGGCAGATGACAACGAAGAAACGATTTCCAGTCGCTTGCGAGTCTATGAGATGCAAACAACGCCACTCAATGAGTACTATAATAAGCAAAATAAACACTACAAATTGACAGGGGCTGGTGATATACAAGAGATTTTTTATGGTTTATGTAATATTATTGACGCATTGCCACAAATGCCACCACAAGAGGAGACAAATAGCACATCAGAAATAGACGTATTTGAAAATAAAACTACAATTAAAGAAAATCATCATGATTTAGTTAATATTGATGAGAAAATACAAGAAAAAACTAAAGAAACTGCAACACCTTCCGAAAAGAAGGCCGAAGAAGCACCCAAAACGTTAAGTAAAAGTACAAATAAGGAGGCCACAACCATGGCAGCAAAACCAAAGAAAGCAAAAAGTGCGGCTAAGAAAAAGTCGACGAAGAAGAAAGTAGCTACTAAGAAGAAAGTAGCCACTAAGAAGAAAAAAGTAGCTACCAAAAAGAAAAAGGTAGCTAAAAAGAAGGTAGCGAAGAAAAAAGTAGCTACTAAGAAAAAAGTAGCAACCAAGAAAAAAGCGGCTAAGAAAAAAGCCGTTAAAAAGAAAGCAGTGAAGAAAAAAGCTGCTAAGAAAAAAGCAGTGAAGAAAAAAGCCAAGAAAAAGGCGAAAAAGAAGTAGCTAAATCGTTCTGAGACCACGCCCCATCGATTTTAGGGGTACAATCTCAATCACGAGTAGCAAATGGGGGGTGTATTTCGATACACCCCCCATTTTTTGTCCCCCAAAAAGCCCCAACAGTTTGCCTCAACCCAATTTTGCAGTATCCTAACGCGAATCCACTCGCCAAAATGGACGCGCGGGGTATATTTTACGCATTTCAAGTCCTTCACCGAGACATCAAGGAGTAACACTTGCCAAATTTCGATAACACAAAACGATCAATGCCCGGTATTCGCATGCGGCGGATGCGACGAGATGATTTTAGTCGGCGCTTAATGCGTGAATCCGAGCTGACTGTTAACGATCTTATTTACCCCATGTTTGTCATTGAAGGTAACGCAACACGGGAAAAAATCGCTTCAATGCCGGGCGTTGAACGAGTTAGCATTGATGAATTGTTAAAAGAGGCGGCAGAACTCGTTCAACTGGGCATACCTGCAGTGGCACTCTTCCCAGTCGTTGGCGACAGCAAAAAATCACTGGATGCCAAGGAAGCTTACAATCCTGAAGGCCTTGCGCAGCGAGCGGTTCGCGCCTTAAAGCAGTCCTTCCCCCAACTTGGGGTCATCACCGATGTAGCATTGGACCCCTTTACCACCCATGGGCAGGACGGCTTAATAGACGATACAGGTTACGTCTTAAATGACGAAACCGTTGACGTTCTCGTTAAACAGGCACTATCACACGCAGCGGCAGGTGCTGATATCGTCGCGCCATCTGACATGATGGACGGTCGTATTGGTGCAATTCGTCAAACGTTGGAACAGAACAATTACATATATACCCGCATACTTGCCTATTCAGCTAAATACGCATCCAGCTATTATGGCCCCTTTCGAGACGCAGTGGGATCTGCTGCAAACCTTGGCGCTGGTAATAAATATACGTATCAAATGGATCCCGCCAACACCAATGAAGCGTTGTGGGAAGTAGGTTTGGACCTCGAAGAAGGGGCGGATATGGTGATGGTCAAGCCTGGGATGCCCTATCTGGATATTATCCATCGCGTAAAGCAGCAATTTGGCGTACCCACTTATGCATACCAAGTGAGCGGCGAGTATTCGATGCTAATAGCTGCGGCGCAAAACGGCTGGCTGGAAGAACGTGCCGTGGTCATGGAGGCGATGTTAGCCTTCAAGCGCGCCGGCGCCGATGGAATATTGAGTTATTTCTCAAAAACCGTCGCAACATGGTTAGCACAAAACTAAACCGCTTGGAAGCACAAACGCACAAAACAGTGCAGGACTTGAACGCAAGTTCGATTTAAAACAGCAGATTATTTTAAAACCGCGAAAAATAGATACTTATTGAAGCGGGCTGGCATGACGAGTTTGTGTCATCATAGGTTAAAACAACATGATAGACCCGTAGCGTCTGGGCATATACACGATAGCACTACATCGAGGTAATAAAGATGGCACGAACGATAATCTCCAGTTTATTTGCCCGGTCCCCTATTAAACCGTTGCAGGATCACATGGATAGCGCTCACCAATGCGTCTCAGAATTACTTCCCTTTTTTGATGCGGTGTTGGCAGGAGACTGGGAACAGGTTAGCCTCTTACAGGTAAAAATTGCCAAGTTTGAAAACGACGCCGATGAACTCAAGCGCGAATTACGCTTGCGCCTCCCCAATAGCTTGTTAATGCCGGTTTCACGTAGGGACCTGCTTGAAGTGCTATCAATGCAGGACAAAATCGCCAATAAAGCCAAGGATATCGCCGGACTTATTACCGGGCGTAAAATGACGTTTCCTGACACCATTGGCCCAGCGCTAAAAACCTATATCCAACGATCCGTAGACGCTTCAGCACAAGCCCGCAAAGCCATCAATGAGTTCGACGAACTGGTTGAGACAGGGTTCAGCGGAAATGAGGTGCAACTGGTGGCAGCAATGATCCAGGAATTAGATGATATCGAAAGCGATACAGACCGAATTCAAATTGAAGTACGCGCCCAACTCTTCAATTTGGAAAAACAGCTGCCGCCGGTTGATGTTATGTTCATCTATAAAATAATCGACTGGATTGGCGAACTGGCTGATCGTGCACAACGCGTAGGCAGTCGCCTCGAATTGATGTTAGCGCGTTAAATGCCTGCAGCCACTTTACCTCCATTGACTGATTCGACAATATCAAGACAACGGAAGTTGGCCTCAGAGAAGCAAACAGCAACTGACCACCGTTACAGTAACATTTATAAACTACAAAAGAATTAACGGCAATCGTTCACTGTACAAATTAACCCTACTAATCAACCACTAAGCATAGTCACAAAACATAATCGCAAAACATAGTCACAAAAACACATAAAAAAACCAAATTGTTAGCATCCACTTCACTTAGGAAAAAATAATAATGGAATTTGGCAGCACTTATATCATTATGGCTTGCGCGTTTGGGCTTTTTATGGCCTGGGGAGTCGGTGCCAATGACGTGGCCAATGCCATGGGTACCTCAATCGGTTCGCGGGCAATCACCATTAAACAAGCCATCATTATCGCCGCTATCTTCGAGTTCGCTGGCGCCCTACTGGCGGGTGGACAGGTTACCGCAACCATACGTAAAGGCATTATCGAATCACAAGCAACCGCCGGAATGCCGGAATTGCTCATCTTCGGTATGCTTTCATCACTGCTGGCGGCAGCAATCTGGTTGCTGGTTGCCACACACTTTGGCTGGCCAGTCTCAACAACACATTCGATCGTTGGCGCCATCGTTGGTTTCGCCATCGTCGGACTGGGCATGGATGCCGTTAAATGGGACAAGGTCGGCTCTATTGTAATGAGCTGGGTCGTCTCACCGGTAATTGCAGGCGGCATTGCTTATGCTTTATTTATGAGTGTCCAAAAACTAATATTAAACACCCCTCACCCGCTTGAAAGCGCCAAGCGTTATGTTCCAATATATATGTTTTTAGTAGGTTTTATCATCGCCCTGGTAACCCTGTTCAAGGGACTGAAACATGTAGGTATTCACTTAACGACGACACAAAATTATACTATTGCCGTCGGCGTTGGCCTTCTCGTGTTTATTATTGGGAAAGTGATGATCACCCGAATGAAGTTTGAACCCAATGCTGACCGTCACTTCCACTTCGCGAATGTGGAAAAAGTCTTTAGCGTGTTAATGGTGGTTACCGCCTGCGCCATGGCTTTTGCCCATGGGTCCAATGATGTTGCCAATGCCATAGGCCCATTGGCAGCGGTGGTTAGTATCGTTGAAAATAACGGACAAGTTACCCAACAGTCGCCTTTACCTTTATGGATATTAGCGCTAGGCGCGGTTGGTATTTTATTCGGGTTACTCACCTATGGGCACAAGGTCATTGCCACAGTGGGCACGCGAATCACGCAACTTACCCCCAGCCGGGGCTTTGCAGCGACACTGGCTGCGGCAACTACCGTGGTAGTTGCCTCAGGTACCGGGTTACCCATATCAACAACCCATACTCTGGTGGGTGCTATCCTTGGTGTCGGACTGGCACGAGGTATCGCCGCACTCAATCTTAACGTGGTACGCAACATATTTATGTCATGGATAATTACCTTACCCGCCGGAGCCATCTTGTCGATTGTATTTTTTATTCTGTTCAAAAATATGTTCACCTAAAATAATTCGCCTAAAACCATTTATCTAAAACAATTTACCATAAAATAAATGGCAACCGCCGAAAGAGAAAGACAAACAATGACTTCAATCTTTGATTTTGAATCAAAACCTGACGATTATGCCGTAATGGGCAATCCGATCACTCACAGCAAATCCCCGCTCATTCACACCGCTTTTGCGCAACAAACACAACAGCGCATGCAATATGCGGCAATCCAGGTGGACCCCGGAGGGTTTGCACAAGCGGTCGGAAATTTCTTTGCCTCCGGTGGCAAAGGCCTCAATATTACCGTGCCATTCAAAGGGGAGGCCTATCATCTTGCCAATGAATTAAGTCCACGAGCAACATTGGCAGGGGCCGTAAACACACTAAAAGTCGACGATGCCAATCGGTTGTACGGGGATAATACTGACGGTGTAGGATTAGTCCGCGACCTAATTCATAATCTGAACATTGTCATCCCAGGCAAGCGTATCCTGCTCATTGGTGCTGGAGGCGCCGCACGAGGTGTACTGGGTCCTCTGCTGGAGCAACAACCCGCTACCCTGACCCTGGCTAACCGCACGCTCGACAAGGCACAACATCTGGTAACGACGTTCTCAGCACAGGCACACACCGTCAAACTGAACGCCGCCCCCTTTTCAGGGCTTCGCGATATATCATTTGATCTGGTGATCAACGCGACATCAGCCAGTCTGAAAGGGGAACTCCCCCCCATACCAACAACCGTATTTGCGAAAACCGCCTGGAGCTATGACATGATGTATGGCGCGGATGCAACCGCGTTCATGCGATGGTCTCAGAACGCCGGGGTTAATAATGTTGTCGATGGCCTGGGTATGCTGGTAGAGCAGGCCGCGGAGGCATTCAAAATCTGGCGCGGCGTCATGCCGGAAGACACGAAATCAGTGATTCAACACATCAGAGAAGGCTTGTAGAGTCAGTTGGGGCACATTAATTTAGTAACTCAAACGCTGCGGCCCAGTGACTCAGCACGCTGAAGTCGCCGACGCTCCACCAACCGCCGGTTATAAGCCCTGACCGAATAAAGGTTCTTTAATTGACGATGTCGTCGATCATTGCCTTGATTTCGCGCCGAATACTCTCTGGCTCGCAAAGAGTTACCTTGAAACGTCAAGTGATCCAGACGCTGAAGGGCGCGCCTGGCAACCCGCTCAGGCTCAATAACAGCACGGGCATAACGTATAGGGCGATTATCAAGCGTCTCATCCATAACTTCAAACTCACTATGGCATAACCAGTCTTTTTTATTAAAAAGCCGTCTAACCAGCTCTCTGAAGCTATCAGGCAATAAGACAAATCGTATAATTTTATCCAGTTCAGAGGGCTCTAAACGCTCGGGAAGATTTCCTATATAAATATTCATGCCTACCTCCATGCAATACTCGACGCTCGTACCAAACAACGACATCACCACCACGGTTATTACGACAACCAATTAGCGCGGCCACCACCGACAATTCATAGCGCGGCCACCACCGACAATTCAATAGGAACGAATTCGCTCATTTCTCATGGTGCTATTCATTTCATCCGTACTATTCATCCGGATCATGATAAAGCAAGCAACAACGCCGTACTGACCATCGTAGGAAAAACTCAAGATCAGTGCTGCTGCGGATCCACAATCTGCGCGTCCTATTTTATTTTTTTTGATGGGTCGTCATATCCATATAACGATTTTTTAAATTGACATAATGTGTTGCTGAATAGTTAATCCATGCAGTTTCTTTTTCGGTTAACTCTCGCACCTTCCTCGCCGGTGCACCTAACCACAAAAAGCCTCCGTCTAATCTTTTGCCTGGCGACACTAAACTCCCGGCACCCACCATTGCATAGGGTTCCACCTCCACACCGTCCATAATGGTACTTCCCATACCAATCAGGCAATTATCCTCAATCAGACATCCGTGTAAGATAACTCGGTGCCCTACTGTAACGTTATTACCTACAGACAATGAGAATCCATCGGGGACATCTTTATAACCATGAGTAACATGCAAAACTGAACCGTCCTGAATGTTCGAATTATCCCCAATCGTAATGCGATTAACATCACCACGAACCACAACCATCGGCCAGATTGAGCTATCATTGCCAATAGTCACATCACCAATAACGCGTGCCGATTCGTCAATATAGGCCGTCTCCGCTATGCGCGGATTATCTTTCTCAAACAAACCCCTTTCCATCGTTTTTTATTCAATTCCTTCAATTATTTCCGACTAACATAAGTCCATATTAAACTATGTGCAGATTATTTTATGGCTTGTTAACGCATGGTAACCAGTTCTTCCGCACTGGTAGGATGAATAGCAACGGTATTATCAAAATCCGCTTTACAGGCCCCCATTTTGATAGCAACAGCATAACCCTGTAACATTTCATCTGCACCATCGCCAATAATATGGCAACCAATAATTTTTTCTTCTTTACCTAATGTCACCAGCTTCATTGCCGTTTGAGGCTGATGCTGGGTGAAAGCATACACCATTGGTGTAAATGTCGTCTGATAGACCTTTACGTCATTACCAAATTGTTTTCTGGCGGCCTCTTCACTGAGTCCTACGGTTCCGGCTGGTGGATGACTAAATATCACAGTAGCAATATTACTGTAATCCAGATGCCGGTCAGTCTGATGATTAAAAATACGGTCTGCAAGGCGTCTCCCCGCTGCAATCGCCACAGGGGTAAGTGGTGCACGCAGGGTAACATCACCTAGAGCATAAATATTTTCCACATTGGTATTTTGATAATCATCGGTCACGATGGCACCGCGGGAATCAAGCTCGATACCAAGTGCCTCCAGGTTAAGTCCGGCAGTATTCGGTTTACGCCCAATAGCCCACAACAAACAGTCAAAGCCTTCATAAGGCTGGCTATTGTTGCAGCGTAGATGCAAGGAATTTTCGTTGGTCTTTTTGATTTCTTCGATGGTGGTATTGACCAACACATTAATACCTGAAGTAAGCAACTCCTTCATTAGCGTTTCGCGCAACAAGGTATCAAAATGTGTCAGCACAGAACTGCTGCGCACCAACAGGGTCACTTCCGCCCCCAGCGCATTCAACACCCCCGCCAGTTCCACAGCAATATAACCAGACCCCACGATGGCAACATTGTCCGGCCTAGCCTGCAAGGCAAAAAAGTCATCAGACGTACCACCAAACTCGGCACCCGGTACATCCCCTTTTACCGGCGTAGTGCCTGGCGTAATAACGATGTGATCTGCCGTCAACTGCCGGTCTCCGACCAAGACCGTTTTTGCATCGAGAAAACTTGCCGACCCCTTAATCACATCAATGCTTTTGTCGGCCAGATAACCGTCATACCATTGGTTTATGCCATTGATATAATTCTCGCGGGCCGCAACCAGCTTCTGCCAATTGAACCCCTTCACATCCACATCAAAACCGTAATCTACCGCATTCTCAAGTGCATGAGCCATCGTAGCGGCATTCCACATAACCTTTTTTGGCACACACCCCACATTCACACAGGTGCCACCCATTTTTCCGCTTTCAATCACGGCGCACTTTGCACCATATTCTGCCGCGCGCTCCACAACAGAAATTCCACCACTACCAGCACCAATGGCGATCAAATCATAGTGTTTTGACATTATTACCGGACCCTCACATTTGCATACGATATCATTGACTTAAATTAACGACCATAAATAAATTAACGCCAAGCGGCCATACCTACGGCCCACTTGCTAATTCGATGGCTAGCAGGCGGCGTAATTACCTTATAAAAGACATTGAAGAAGACATTACAATAAACGCCAAAAAAATTGCCTCACCTAAATATATACCCTAACACACCGCCTAAACCGCACCGTAAAAACGTTTTGACACTAGTCCCACACCAAGGGGCCTTCATCCATCAGAGCAGACTGCTCTTTTAAGGCAAGTATTTGCTCTTCCCAATAACGCACCGATTCAAACCATGGGAAATTGCGGGGAAACGAGGGGTCATCCCAGCGTTTGGCGAGCCAGGCCGAATAATGAATCATTCGTAAGGTACGCAAGGCTTCCAACAAATGCAGTTCCATAGGATTAAAGTCATAAAACTCCGTATAACCATCCAATATATCTGCCAGTTGCTCTGTCATTTGCTGACGATCGCCTGATAACAGCATCCAGATATCCTGAACCGCCGGTCCCATGCGCGTATCATCAAAATCAACAAAATGCGGCCCATCATCTGTCCACAAGATATTGCCAGGGTGACAATCGGCGTGGATGCGCAAATAGCTGACATCAGCCGCTAACTCGAAACACGCCGCCACCTGCCGCAACACTTGCTTAACGATACTGGTATAAGCCTCATGCAATTCGGTGGAAATATAATTCGTCGACATTAAGTAATCAAACGACTGCCAACCATAGGAGTCAATGTCCACTGATGGCCGGTGTTCAAATTTTTTTACTGCGCCAAAAGCATGGATACGCCCGATAAAGCGCCCGATCCAGCTAAGCTTTGCTGGATCATCCAACTCCGGCCAACGACCGCCGCAACATGGATAAATGGAGAACCGGAACCCCTGATGCTCATGCAGGGTCCTTTGTGTTTTATCTTCTATTGGAGCAACAACCGGAATTTCCGCTTGCGCCAACGCCTGGGTAAAATGCTGCTCTTCGAGAATTGCCGCATCGCTCCAACGAAGCGGACGGTAAAATTTCGCCACTATTGGGCGATCACCCTCGATACCCACTTGATATACACGATTTTCATAACTATTTAATGCAAGTAAACGGCCGTTTGTAAGCAATCCCAATGATTCAATCGCATCGAGCACCGTATCCGGCGTTAATTGTGAGTAAACTTGATGTGCTTCATTCTGGGTATTCAATATTCGTAACCTTTAAAGGGCCTCTCTGATGATACCCACCAATTATAACGGTGAGTCGGACCAAAACCTGCAAAAATACACAATTTAAGTGCAAAATACCAACAATTGAAATTCTACCGTTAGCATAATTTGCATCTGTGTCACCACAGAACGACAGATGCCTAAACGGACACCATAAACTATACTATCTGGCTCCATTAAAGCGCATTTTCAATAGCATGCATTACTTTTCTGGCGGTTGCCATTAAATGCCAACCGATATCGCACTGCAGTTGAAACTTGTAAATAAATATTTTGTCTTATTTGTTCGTACTTTTTAATGACTTAGGTAATCGACACTATGCAAAATCCATTATTAGAATTTACTGGCCTTCCTCCTTTTTCCAAACTTAAACCGGACTACATTGTTCCGGCAATCGATCAATTATTGCTTGACAGCAATAGCGATATTAACGAACTTCTCCGCGATAATGATCACTATAGCTGGGATAACTTTGTTCAGCCCATGGAGAATATACAGGACAGAATTAACAAAGTATGGTCACCGATAAGCCATATGAACTCGGTCGTCAACAGCAATGCCCTGCGAGAAGCGTACAATACCTGTCTTGCAAAGATGACTCACTTTAATACCGAATTATCACAAAATCCCGATGTTTTCGCTGCCTACCAGGCAATTGCCCACGACAACTCATTTAATCAACTAACCGAGTCACAACAAAAAGTTATTAATGATGCCTTGCGTGATTTTCGTTTGTCCGGCATTGATCTGCCAGAAAAGCAACGGCAACGTTTTAAGGACATCAAGCAACAACTGTCGCAACTAACATCACAATTCTCTGATAATGTGCTGGACGCTACCCAGGCATGGCAAAAACAAATTACCGACAAAGCGGTACTTGCCGGACTACCAGACTCATCCCTCGCCATGGCCAGACAAACCGCGAAACAAAACGACAAGGAAGGTTGGGTGTTTACTTTGGAGTTCCCGAGCTATTACGCGGTAATTACGTATGCAGATGACAGGGCATTACGTAAAGAGATCCACGACGCCTATGTCACAAGGGCATCGGAACAAGGGCCTCATGCCAACAAATGGGATAACTCCGCCATCATGGATGAAATTGTTGCGTTACGCCATGAGTTGGCTAATTTGCTGGGCTTTAAAAACTACGCCGAATATTCCCTGGCAACCAAAATGGCGTCATCACCGGATAAAGTACTCGACTTCCTCAATGACCTGGCTGAACGCTCCAAACCCATGGCACTAAAAGAGCTGGATGCCCTCAGGGAATATGCCCGGCAAAACCTCCACATCGACGAACTGCAACCCTGGGATATCCCCTACACCTCCGAAAAACTACGCCAGCACCTTTATGACATCAGCCAGGAAGAATTAAAGCCGTATTTTCCTGAACAGCAGGTGCTGAAAGGCTTGTTTAGTATAGTAAACCAACTATACGGGCTCACAATACAGGAGTGCAGTGGAATCGACACCTGGCACCGGGACGTGCGTTTTTTTGAAATTAGTGATAAAAATGGCAATATTCGCGGACAATTTTTTACCGACCTCTATGCCCGCCCGCAGAAAAAAGGTGGTGCCTGGATGGGCGAATGTATCTGCCGTAAAAAAGAAACTAAATCCATTCAAACGCCGGTTGCTTACCTCAATTGCAATTTTTCACCCCCTATTGGCACTGAACCCGCGTTGTTTACCCATAACGAGGTTATCACACTGTTTCACGAATTCGGCCATGGCTTACATCATATGTTGACTCAAATTGACTACCCCAGCGTGTCGGGGATTAACGGCGTACCTTGGGATGCCGTGGAGCTACCCAGTCAATTCATGGAAAATTGGTGCTGGGAAAAGGAGTCCATCGATTTAATAGCGAAACATTATAAAACCAATGCGGCACTGCCAGAGGCTTTATTCAACAAAATGATCGATGCCAAAAACTTTCAGGCTGGCATGCAAATGTTACGTCAATTAGAGTTTGCGCTCTTCGACTTCAGGCTACACTTGGAATACGAACCTACCAAAGGTGCCGAAATACAATACCTACTTGATGATGTACGCCGTGATGTCGCTGTTGTGAAACCCGCTGAGTGCAATCGTTTTCAGCATGGTTTTTCGCATATATTTGCAGGGGGATACGCCGCGGGTTATTACAGCTATAAATGGGCAGAAGTGTTATCTTCAGATGCATTTGAAAAGTTTGAAGAAACCGGTATTTTTAACCCTGAGACCGGCCTACAGTTCCTGCAATCCATACTTGAACAGGGTGGCTCCAAAGATCCGATGACATTATTTGTCGCATTTCGCGGTCGCGAGCCATCGATAAATGCGCTATTACGACATAGCGGTTTGGCCGCGTAACGGTTTGGCTACATAACTAAACGTAACAGCGCTACACGGCTCAATGTATAATGAAATGTATAATGGGCATTGGCCAATTTTCGTTATATTAAAAAGCACACAATTCAAGCCTATAACTCTTATTTGCCAATTTTTTCGTCGCAAAATTACGCTGAAAAAATACGTTACCAAAAAACGCGACCATCGATAACAAACAATATTCTTTGTTATCGATGGTCGCGCAAACTACATCTTTAGCAACAATCATTAGCGATAACCATTAACAATAATCATTAACAACAACAATAATAAGCAACAATAGTACCTGCCATCCTTTTTAGCCGGTGCTAATATGCTGCACACTCAGACCGGGGTACATTATATATGTGGAATCTCTTTTTTCGGCCTGCTCTAGTGGCCTTCATTAGCTGTTATTCACTGCTGGCAAACGCACAGTCCGCGTTTGTTACTGATAAAGTCATCATCGACATCTTTAGCGAAAAAACATCACAAGGTGAAGTTCTCAAATCTCTCCCCAGCGGCACCATCGTTGAAATTTTGGCCCGCGAAGAACCCTACACCAAAATTCGGACCAGCAATAAAACCATTGGCTGGATTGAATCAAAGTATTTAACAAACGAAAAACCAACCCAGTTGGAATATTTACAGCTGGTTTCAAAATATAATAGCCTCAATGAAAAGCTCAAAGATTACCAAACCCGTCTGCTAACTATGCAAGAACTTCGCAAGGAAGCCAAAACCGCAGAATGGTTGCGTGAAAGACTGGATAAAAACCAGGAAAGCAAAAAACACCTGGAACAATCCCTGAAAAACAAAGATATTGTCATCACGGACCTAAGGGAAACCGTTAAAAGTGTCAATTATGACCTCGACGAAACAAAACTAAAGCTCAATGAATTACTGAGGCTAAATAAATTACTGCCGTCTTCCAATAATACAAGCAACCATTCAACAGATCACGCCAGCGAACCGCCGCTAGAACACACCAACACACCCGATAATTTATATATCTGGCTTATTCTTATCTTGATTGTTACGCTCGCAATCGGCATATTGTTGGGGTTTGTTTTAATTGACTACAGAGTGAGGAAAAAGCATGGTGGCATCCGACTGTATTAACCGACACTAAGCGCACTAACCCGCAACAATACGATGCCCCACCCTTTTTAGCTTTAAACATTTTTACTGCAAACCGTATTGCTGCATAACAATGTTTCAATAAACCATGTTGCAATAAACCAGTTGCAACGAACTATGCTGTAACAAACGATGTTATAACAAACCATGTTGTAACAAACCATGTTGTAACAAACCATGTTATAACAAATAAAGTTGCAACAAACCCATGTCGAGACGCCATGAAATACAACGATCTTAGAGATTTTATTCATCAGCTTGAACAACAGGGACAGCTCAAGCGCATTAGCCAGGAAGTCGATCCCGAACTGGAAATGACGGAAATTTGCGACCGCACCTTGCGCGCCGCTGGTCCGGCACTGCTGTTTGAAAACCCCAAAGGTTCTCAATTTCCCGTATTAGGGAATTTATTTGGTACCCCAGAACGGGTTGCAATGGGCATGGGCGAAAACTCAGTGGATGCATTGCGCAGCATCGGTGAATTACTGGCCTTTTTAAAAGAACCGGAACCCCCCAAAGGCATGAAAGATGCCTGGGAAAAGCTGCCCATTTACAAACAAGTGCTCAATATGGCACCAAAAGTCGTTAAATCAGCCGCCTGTCAAACCCATATTATTGAAGGTGACGACATTGATCTTACTCAACTCCCTATTCAAACCTGCTGGCCAGACGACGCTGGCCCGTTAATCACCTGGGCACTGGTGGTTACCAAAGGGCCTAATAAAGAACGCCAAAACCTTGGTATTTATCGCCAGCAGGTGATAGCCAAAAACAAAGTTATTATGCGTTGGCTGGCACATCGCGGTGGCGCACTGGATTATAAGGAATGGTGTCAAACTCACCCAGGAGAACCCTTCCCCATTGCCGTTGCATTAGGTGCCGACCCGGCCACCATTCTCGCCGCAGTAACGCCAGTACCTGACACCTTGTCAGAATACGCATTTGCCGGATTGCTGCGCGGATCAAAAACCGAAGTGGTTCAATGCATTAACTCGCATTTGCAAGTACCCGCATCGGCCGAATTTGTATTGGAAGGCGTCATTCATCCCGGCGAAGAGGCCGAAGAGGGTCCGTTTGGCGACCACACCGGTTATTATAATGAAGTAGAGCGCTTTCCCGTTTTTACCATTGAACGCATCACCCACCGTAACAACCCCATCTATCACAGCACCTATACCGGACGACCACCCGATGAACCCGCCGTATTAGGCGCAGCACTCAATGAGGTTTTTGTACCCATCCTACAAAAACAATTTCCTGAAATTGTAGACTTTTATTTGCCCCCTGAAGGCTGCTCATACCGTGTTGCCGTCATCAGCATGAAAAAACAATACGCCGGCCACGCAAAGCGCATCATGCTCGGCACCTGGTCTTATTTACGACAGTTTATGTACACCAAATTTGTAATCGTGGTTGACGATGACATCAATGTGCGCGACTGGCACGATGTCATTTGGGCTATGACAACCCGCATGGACCCTTCCCGTGACACCACCCTAGTGGAAAACACACCAATCGATTATCTCGATTTTGCATCACCTGTGTCAGGCCTCGGCTCCAAAATGGGCCTGGATGCCACCAATAAATGGCCCGGTGAAACCAGCCGCGAATGGGGACGCCCTATTAAAAAATCACCGGAAATCACAAAAAAAATCGATGCCCTATGGGACTCTCTGGGCATACTCGAATAACCCCGCCTACGATACTCCTCGTGTCGTGTATTAAAGAGGTTGCTCAGCTGATCGCTCAAAATACACATAAGCAATTGAATTAAAAATGAAAAATAATCATTGCTCGTGATAAATTTTGCACTCACCCATTGAGTGAGTGCAAAAACGCTACCCCGATTGTCACCCGCAACATCATAACCACGCCTCAAAAGGCGGTTTGAGGATGGTCAACATCGAGCCATACCAAGCCCACGCAATGTAGCGCGGTAACATCCCATGATGAAACGGCTCACGCATACGGCGGCTGGCCAGAAAATTAACTATTTCGCTATCCCACACTGCAATGGTGATGGCCATTTTTATCAATTTCCTACGACCATCAAAAAACCGAGGGATATTTCACCACCAAAGCAGTGGCAATAAACCATGGATTACTGATAGAATTGCGCCTCGCGGGCCTGTAGCTCAGTTGGTTAGAGCAGGGGACTCATAATCCCTTGGTCGTAGGTTCGAGTCCTACCGGGCCCACCATATTATATTCCCCGCCCCCCAGCCTTCGCTGTATACCAAAATCTTGCGGCTTACAACTCGAGAATACGCCAGCCTGAGCACCCTCAACCGTTATTAGCCACGCCCAGGCTTCGATCGACCACCTACCGCCTCATGCTATGGCAGGTTAATGCTCGTCATTTTAGCGAAATCCAATTGAGATCAACCAACACCATGTACAAAATATGCACTTCACACGCAATAGGTCACCACAGTAACTATTATGTAAAGAGAAAGGGTTACCATTCGGCTCGCTGACGCGTGTTCATCAACACTATCAGCGACACTGCCAGCGCATCAAAACCAGTAAACCTGCGTATTAAACACCTGATGAAGGAGAGTTTATGAACAAGTTAATAGCCACAATATTTGCCTTAACAGCCCTATCAATCATACCTGCCGCTCACGCGCAAGTTCCCGTTAACATTATCTACCCGATTAACGGTGGCACTTATCCCGTGGGTGGCGGTTTACCTACCGGTGGTGCGGAATATATCAATGCTAGTTTTAGCGTCACCTGTCAAGGGGGTGCTCATTCCGTCACATGGGGGTTCAATGGCACACCGGTTGGCAGCAAAGACTTTTATGACCAAGCAATTGTGCAACAGACATATAAATTACCTGCTGGCACTAACACATTTTTTGTAAGGTCGGACTGTGGTAGCGATATTGTGAGGTTTCGAGTAGATCACTAGCCCCTCACCCTCCACTGATTATCGTATTTAAGCCCATAGAAAAACGTGAATTTTCGTTATTGGTTCCCCATTTGGTAAAGCACTACCATATGGGGAACATCAGACGCTCGCTAGCTAAGATCCGCGACAATATCTCCAACAAGCGTTGAAACCGCCTCAGTGAACGCAGCAACTAACAATTCACCGTCATTTTCACCCCAACGTTGAATTGCCAAACTGGACTCCAAATCTGACGGCTCCAGGCTGTGCTTGTAATAAAATGTATTTTTATACAAAGCAAGCAACTGATCGTCGAACTGACGCTCACCCAACTTTTGTTTAAGTGGTTCATTTTTTGGATACACGAAAACATCGCCACGCACCAGCAAAACCTTATCGTCTTCACTAAACTTATACCCAACCTCAATTAGCAACAAGGCATCATCGCTGGTTTCCTCAAATAGCGTAGCGGCCAATGGAAGCACCCGACCAGGGCGCCGATCAACATACCCTACATTTAACCAAGACACTGTTTTTAATTGCGCCTCCAGCGCTTGCCGCATTTTTGCACCAAGATTAAACTTCAGAGCGGCATTCTGTATCGGCACAATCAGTCGCTGCTTATCTTCAGCGCTTTCATTGGAGCCCATCACCATTGCACTTGCGACCAACCATCCCACAATCCCTGCCTGATTGACCCCATGAAATGCCTGCACCTGATAATTAAGCTGAGGGTTTACCCCCACAATGGCCCTGGCAGAAACACTACTTGGTTTGAGTCTATCGATATGACTTTCACGCTCCAGGTCCTCAGGCCAAACAATTGGACCACCCGGAGACACGCACCCACCAAGCAAAACAACCGCTATCAATATCGAACAGGAAAAAAATATTTTATTTATCATTTTAATTTTCACCGGTCGCCTGAAGTATAAAAATCAATTGCCTGAAGTAAAAAAATACCCCAGGCAATAGTCTCCATAAAAATTTAATAAAACCAATTATTGTATAAAATTATTAAATATAACCTGGCGGGAATTATCAAAAGCCATCTCCATGGCTTGCGTCAGACCGGGGAAATCAGGCGGCACGTCCCACTCACTCTCAGCACTCGGTGTTTGCTGCACAGCATTCTGGTTCCATTCCAACTCAGCTGTCGTAAGATTTATGACTTGTCCATTTAAGCTCGCATATCCAGCCGGTGAACTTGTGGGTATAAAACCATAGTAACTGCGAATAGTACCGATTTGATTAATTGACAAAAGAACAAGCTTTTCTATCCCATGCTGCTCTTTAAGTGAAGAATAATCTCGTAAAGAATAATGTTTCCCTCCCCCACTAGCCTCCTGCTCTGGAAAAGCCTCAGGATCCACTTGGTCTGAAATACGTTTTACCTCAAACCCTTTCTCCTGCAGGTAGCTTGCAATTTTATCCGCCAAATTTTCTATCTTAGTCACATCCTGTTGGGAGAGATGCGTTTCTAAATCACTTGCCATAGAATTATTAATGGCGATATCCAACAAACCCTGACTACCCGATTTATGCGCTCCAGCCGCTGGCAGCTTAATCACGGCCACGCCGATAGCATGCTGCTTGTCACTCCAAAACTTCTGGCCGGCCGAAATATTTGGCACAACCGTAGCACACCCCGTTGCCAGAAACATCAGCCCCAACAATAATAACGCAACGCCTGCTCTACTAACTTTATTCATCATACCTTCCACGCCTTCAGCTTAAAAAAAATACTGCCACAAGCCACACTAAACACCGCTATATTAGCTTACACGAATATTTATGGACTTCTAACCCCAATAAGTAATGATAACGCATGTTATTACAAACGCAAAAAACCCACAACAGCAGAACAAAAATTAGCAACAAAAAGCAGAAAAATCAATAACAAGTATAAAGCCCTGCACTAATACGATACGCCCGTGTACACGCCAGACAAAGAATGCACCAGACAAAAAACGTTTGAAATTCACTGAAAAGCCATCATATGCCATAGTACGCACACCCACTATATCTACTCCCAGGAAAATTATGCGCGCCCCCTCAAAAGGAGCAGGAAAAACGACAGCAATACTCTTTACATCGGCTAAGCTCATGCGATACAAACTAACGATATGAGTTGAGAAGTGGATACTCTGCATCACAAAAAACACCCGGGAAAACAGGCCAAACATCAACCACAGAAAACACCAAAGCGATCACTACCGCCATCGTAAGCGCCAATAGGTAAGGCAACACCAGCAGTACCACAAACATAGTGTGCTGTTGGTGGTCATCGAGCGAAGGAATAACTAGATCGGGGCACCATGCAGACAAAAGATACCGACTACCCAGGTAACCAATTGACTTAATGGAAAACTACGTTTAGTTTTTGTTACGCCGCTGCAAGATCAAACATATCAACATGCCGTCAAACAACTTTTTGGTAACCGAGATATAAAGCACAGAATAACTCGACTAGCAATGTAGGAGGAAATACACTAGTGCAGTGTACTAAACAGAGATTGTTCTTTACTACTAACACTCTACTATTAACATTTTGCTACTAACACTTTGCTATCAGCACTTTTACTCCCCAAAAATGCTGCACAGAAAAAATGTCGTTGTATCCAAGCCCCTCTGACGACGCGATCACTTAGCGCTATTACACAACAGAATCACATAACAGTATTACATAACAGAATTACTGAACGATATTGTTACGTAACATTACTATTCCAAATATCACGATGCATTTTCCAAGCACCATCCTCATACTTCCAAATCATAATACCCTTGCCCTTTTCAATGGCCTGCCCCTCAGCATCGCTCAAGGTGTATTTGCTCATCTCAATCGCAGTATCGCCATGCTGTTCCAGCTCTACGATATCCAGCTTGAGACCATGGACCCCCATCTCGATGGCTTTCTGCCAAAATATCTCAATGTCTCGTTTACCTTGAACAAAGTCAGCCCCCGACGGCAGCAACATACCACTATCAGTATAAAAACTGGCGATGGCGGCAGCATCGCCTCGAACAAATGTTGACTCGAAATTCTCAACCAAAGCGTGAATCACTGAGCGAATATTGGCCGGTTGCATTGTCATAATAATAATCTCCACGGAGTAAAATTACGGGTCTGTAGTCGTATATTTCCCACACTGCATAGTAAACACTCACTACTATATATAATACACCATAATTATCAAAGCATAACCTCTTACCGGGAAACATTATGCCTTAAGCTGACGTCACAATATCCTCCACACACCTTTATCAAACTTTCGTCTCTGCGAATGCCTGGCTTCATTACTCTCAGCTGGCAAATCAAATACCCTGCCCGGCGCTCCCCATACCCACACGAAAACCACCAACGTAACAAGCCGCATTTTTCAAGCACGTAATTTACCCCGTCTCAAGAAACGAGCTCACCCTCTACCTCTTTGCGTGCAACAACTTGCACAACAGCGCTGACGCCCTGATGATATTTTCCTTCAGAAATATCTCTTTCTACTTCAGCCCCAATAATAAGGTTCAGCCCATCAAGCTCAACCGCCAATTTGTTGAGCGACACAAACAAATCCTTTTGTGATGGCGGCGGTCCACCAACGCCATCCATTTCAAGATGATGCTCAGTATACGCCTCCAAAACAAAAACCCCATTATTTTTCAGAGACTTAACAACACGACCATGAAGCACTTTCCGCAACAAAGGCGGGACATGCACGAAGATTGACACAATCCCATCCCAAACGTCGCCACCAAGGTCGTAGTCTGCCAAATTGGCCACTTCCGTTGAGATTTTCACACCGTGCTCGATCGCAAGATTTTCTGCCTTTTGCAGACCTACGGCAGACTGGTCAACGGCAGTAACAGCATATCCCTGCATAGCCAAAAAAACAGCATTTCTACCTTCACCTTCTGCCAAACAAAGAACGCGGCCTCCCTTTGGTATTCGACAATATTCAGACTTCAGGAAATCATTGGGTGCCATCCCATACGCAAACCCTTCCTCACTGTATCGTTGGTCCCACATCGGTAACAATCCTTCCGCTTAGTTCAGTTCAGTAGTTCAGTTCAGTTGATTAATATGGCGCTAAACAGCCCCGCTGCCGAGACATTCAGGTTAAACACCTTGCCACACCTGTCGACATTACTTTAAGCCTTCGCAAGTAAGTACATTTTTTCATACAAATCCCCCGCAAGAACCACCTCCGTCTTATGCTCTTCACTCCACAACCATCTCTCGGCTGAAAACAAATCTGCCATGGCACGCATACCACAATGAAACGGTGGACCGCCTTCTTGCCCTGTTTGCATGAACTGGGCGTAGAGCTTACCGTTAGGTTCTAACCATTTATACAAGCATGTTTCGTACGTTATCCATTTATCAGGATGCAATGCACATAAACTAGTTTGTTCATAAATAGCATCAAACGGCACTCCAAATTCGCAGGCAAAAAAGTCCGACTTAACCAGCTCTGCCCTTAATTGTTTTGCATCAAGGGCTTTCTTAAGATTTATAAGTGGCGTTTCTGCAATATCAACAGCAACCACATCAAACCCCTTTTCCACTAACGTTATTACTTCGTGACCATTACCACACCCCGGAATTAATATCCGGCACGGCTTCAGAAGCTGACTTTCGATCCAGTACAACAGATTAGGGCTGACGTCACCTCGATCCCACCCGGTTTTCCCTTGTTGGTAACGACGTTCCCATTCATCAATATTCTGCATAAGATCTATCTTCCGAATTGTTATGCAACATGTTCACACGTCAGCGAGATTGAAAATACAGAAAGAAACCGACCAGGAATACTGGAGGATTCGCGTTTACCGATAAGTGTTGCACCAACCGCCCTATAAAAACCCTCGGCATTCGGGTCACTTTGAATATGCAGCGTAATTCCACCGGCCGTTTTAGCATGGCACTTAGCATGATCAAATAATATACGACCAACGCCTGAGCCAATATAATTGGGTGCTACAAAAAATAAACTTAACTCCACATCGGAATCTGATACGCCATCAAGGGAATAGAAACCGACTAATGCCCCCTGCTTTTCTGCAACAGCATAGTGACTGGAACGGTTTCCAAGCATATCTTCCGTAACTAATAACTCTTTCCTACAGGCTTCCATAAATGCTGTTGAGTATCCCCAATATGCTTTAGAACACATAGCGAGATCACTCAAGCTCCCCGCTTCATTTTTTCGCGCTTTTCGAATACCAATCATTTTTTTAATGTCATCTTTTTAATGTACTCTTTTTTAATGTAACAATGGTGTTATTGATAGTTTATTATGGCCAATTAAGGTCCCCATTATTTTGAACCTCTTAAGCACCGATTGTTCAACTATGTTTGGACCTGAATGATGTCAGCCTGAGCAATAGTTTAAAGCTAGCTATCGTTGAAAAACAACGCAGAATGAGATCATTATGTTTGACAAAAACACCTTTTCCTCCAACTAAACGATGGTAGGATCAATTTAAGGGACAAGATGACAAAACCACATTCGGACATACCCATATCAATGGAGCAGACTCACTTTTATGATTCTGCAGACTAAACGGTTTCAACGAGATCGGCTCATGTAAAAAGTGGCCAACGTTTTTTGCATTTCATTTTTTATGGAGGACACACACTCTCCCTCATGCGTTTTCACCTTTATCACTAACACAACGCAATGGGAAGTAGAGATTTTTTCTTGACCCAATAAGCTTTCAGTCAACGTTTTATATAAAATACACGAGTCATCATGGTATAGAATTTTCTTTACATCAGGATGATAGGTATAAGGCTTTGGGAAGGGTATCGTATTTCATAATAAGTGAAACCAATAAAAAACAGGATCAATATACATGCTGCCTACTCGGTTATCCCGGTGTTTATAACAACTAATACTGAATTCAGCGACTTGTCTGCTGAAATGGATTATCAGTGCCGGCACTTTCACTTAGCTCTGAATGAAACCCACTTAGTTTGCTCGGATTCCGAACAGCATAAATCCCGTAAATATACCCAGAGTGAACTTCAATCGTCAATGCTGTGGCCAATTGCTCATCCTCAAACACCAAAACGCCAAGAGAGCCATTGTACCATTGTAATTTCGTTTTAACCCTGACACCCCGCGTATTGTATTCACCAAAAACACTCACAAAAAAACTGGCAACGTCATAGGCTCCTTGAAGCATCTCGGGTAACGCTTCGACCTTGCCGCCTCCATCAGAGTAAAGCTGTACATTTGCAGCTAATAACGAAACCAGGCTTTCCATATCTCGATGGCGTGCCGCCGCTAGGAATCCTTCAAGCAGCACTCGATGTTCTTCGTGCGTTGCCGTGAAACGGGGCCGTTGGTTGCGGATGTGTTTACGTGCACGTGTAGCTAATTGCCGACAATTCGCATGGCTCTTGCCAATGGCTTTCGAAATTTCATCAAAGCTTAGATCGAATATGTCATGCAATAGGAACACCGCGCGCTCCACAGGTGAGAGCTTCTCCAATGCCAATAGTAGTGCCACTGATACGGTATCCTCGAACTCCATTTCTACGCTTGGATCAGAGGGATCATACTCATCGGGACATGGTTCTGGCAACCACTCTCCAATGTAAATTTCCCGTTGTTTACGCGCCGACGTTAAATGATTCAATGCGATTCTGCTACATACCGTGATCAGCCACGCTCGTGGATTACTTAGCGTAGTAATATCGACTTCATGCCATTTAAGGTATGTTTCCTGTACAATATCCTGAGCTTCGGCAAGTGTCCCCAACATGCGGTAGGCAAGGCCCTCAAGCGTTCTTCGGTGTTGCTCAAAGGTGATGTTTTCTTCTACAGGCATCCTTATTTACTCAATCGAGTTTGACATTAGCACTGCAAATCGCCATCCCTCATCAGTACAGCGAAATATATGGGTGTATTTCTGACGTGCAGAGAAAACACCACCAACGTGGTCTTCGCCATGCATTTGCACGTGCTGGTATCCCACTTCCACGGCTAAATTTCCACTTCGCTCTACCTGGACAGGCATCTTATTAAAGCCTGTAAATTTGGCATGCTTAAAAAGCGTCTCTTCAGCCTGCTGAAAAGCATCTCGGCCAGAAATCAATTCTTTCGCAGGAATTAACAACCGAATATCGTCAGTGCAAAGCGCTGCATATGCGCTCGCGTCACCTGCAATAATAGCCTCGGCCTGACCTGCACGCAACGTACTGATTTCCTGCTTATCCTCGTTGGTAAACTCACCCAACCAGGTTAGAGTACCCGATGGCTCTAATAAGCAGTCAATTTTCATTCGGGCAAAAGCCAACCCCTGCGCTTTTCGCTTTTGATCTTCACCAGTGCCCTCAAGAGCCACGGTTTCTACACCACTGATACCCATAAAGGTAAGTATTTGCTTGAGATATTCTTTCTGAGAATCATCACTACCGTCAGGCGAACGATATCCCCCACGTGCCGTAATTATTGTCGCATTTTTCCCACCCAGCAACCCTCGATAGTGGCCATTCTCAATTTCAAATGTTTGCCCCAAACGCACCACATGATCGAAATAGGCTTTGAGGGACGAAGCAAGGTTAAAATTGTAAAGTGGGCTACCAATTAACAAGTGATCAGCATGTTTGATCTCAGCAATCAAACAATCTGAAAGCCTTCCTGTACTAGCTTTCCCACCAACACTTCCAAACGCCTCAAACGCTTCCTGCGTGAGGTATGGAACGGGATCACTCGTGAGGCAACGCCGGACGACGCTACCATTCGGGTTAGCTTTGAGCCACATTTCTTCAAAATAGTTTGTCAGCACGCGTGTATTCGAGTCAACCAGTCGAATACTGGCGTCAATTCTGAGTAGTGTTGTCATTAGGGTTCCTTTTTAGATTACCCCAATAAGACAATTTAGCCTTGCGGAATGTGACAAACCCCTGATAAACGGTAACGTTTAACCTAGATTAGTCAGTTGGGCGCAGAAAAGAGATGCAATATATTGGTGTGCATAGCGAATCTAAACGTTGCGTGGTCACCTAAGCAAGCATTATTAAACGTTGAGGTATGCCAGGTGCCGCCTATACCATATCGCCTGATTAAAGGGAGGGAGGGGGAATTTCCATAACGCCCTAAACTATTCGGGGGCTGCCTGACCAAACAGCTCCGTAGATATACCCGTAGCGTTTGAGATCTAGGTGTTAAGAGTGCGTCATATTCATTTCATGGCAAGGCGAAATACCAAGTAATAGCCGGACTATTGCGCGGTATTTCAACACCGCCATGGGATGAAGAGGACGTGCTATTGACACCTAAATCTTAATCGCTACGGATATATAACAGCAAACACATAAAAAATAACCGCCATCAGTCCCACCACAAATGCACCGCCCGGAATAACCCTAAACAACAGATCAAGTCAGGAGCAGTTATATTTACGCTCGCAAGATACGATTACGGTTTAAGCTGGAAGGTATCATTTAAAATTTTACGGAATGTGCCGACATTTCGAATATCCATGAAGACTTTAAGGCGTTCTCCTGCGGGTGAAAATAATAAAATTGCCGCATTCCCCATTTGCTGCTGCTGAACAAAGACCCTCTCTTTCGGTGTAGCCACATCGATATTAACGACAATAAAATCAACCTGATTCACATAGTCATCACGAACCTCATCCATTAGCCCCATCAGGTCCAGACTCGTCATCGTGTTTTTATCATGCAGGAGCAGCGCAACATTAGTCCCCTTGCCTACGGTTGAAACATCATCGCTATACCCTTTCGGAAGCTTTGAAATAACAAATACGAGTGAGACGACAATGATCGCAATCGTAATTAAGCTGTTACGCAGTCCGAAACCTTGCTGTGTGCGATACATTTAAAAATACCTCTAAATTGACAGTAATGGAACTTATGAATAACGCTATTATTAACGCATTTATAGACCCGTAGCGTTTGGATATAGGTGGTAAAAATGCGTCGTATTCGTTTCATGGCCAAGCAACATGACAAGTGAGTCCCGGATAATGCGCGATGTTAGGTCACACCCATGTTAACGCCACCAAGGGATGAAGAACGCGAGCGATTGGTCACTAAACCTTACCCCTTACAGATACTTAATCGCTACCGATATATTATTGCGAATACCCCAAGCATCATGCCTCGCGTCACCCGTTATCGATTTTGATGTGCTGCTCAACAATAGGACACAGCGCGCGCCAGCGCACATAACGCCTAGCCAATCCAGGCTAATATTAATAACTGGGACAACGCAAAAATAACACGGGAACACACTCCCGCTCTTTACCCATCCTTTAAAGCATAAGCGAGCAATCTGCCCTTATACTTAATCGGGCCAAACACGGCGTGATGGTTTCAACGAAGGAAGAATAACATCATTATTCTTAACCCCCTGCGCCGAAGCAGGCTTATTATCCACCTTCGTTTTAGCGCTGGTTAGATTCTCTTTTGCCTGGCGCACACTGTTCGCCAGTTTCGATGCAACGTTCTGGTTCATTCAGATATTTCCTCTATAATTGCGTCAATTTCTTGTGCCGCACTCTCGCCTCGTTTCCCCAGGCAATAAACACTCGCGCCATCAATGGCAGAGGTTCTATAGACTGCACGCCGACGTAAAACACTGTTAAGGGATGTAATGTCAAACTCAGCCAGTGCCTGCTGCATCGCCCGAGAAAGCGCACTGCGTGGTTCCAACTGATTAATGACCAGGTAGGCATCTAATTTAGCGTTACTCAATTTAGCCTGCTCGATCGCACCCGCAATGCGAATACTCGCCCATAGGTCAATTGGCGAGGGTAGTACTGGAATCAACACCGTATCAGAAACCGACATCGCCAGACGCGTTACATCCGTCTCCAACGTCGGCGGACAATCAATTACGATATACTGATAATCTTCATGGAAGCGGTTAATCTCTCTTGCCAGATTCCCCCCCAATGAAATAACAGAAACAGGAAACGGCCTCTCATCCGGCGCCAGACCCGCCCACTGCCCTGCCGAACCCTGCGGATCAGCATCCACCACCAGCGTACGACCACGACGAGACAACCCGGAAGCAAAGTTCATACTCAGCGTGGTTTTACCGGTACCACCCTTTTGATTGGAAATTGAAAAAACCTTTGCAGACATGCCCATTCATCCAGTTAATCTAACAAAGCGATTCTAGCAAGTAACTGAAGCGGAACAAAGCCCAATCAAGCCACCGCCAGCAACCTACCCTCTGCGTAGATGACCTATATTTCGATAAAAACGGCTCCCCCTTAAGCCAGAAAAAGCGCATGACATACGCTAAATCCCTGGAAAGATCGCCAATATGACAGTGCATACTAAAGACCTGTATAACAATGGTTACCTAAAAGTGGTTGCCTAAAAATGGCTACTTAAGAATGCCTGATGCTATGCCCATAACGGCCATCATATAATAAAAAGCGCTGTGCGACGCCCCACGAAGGACACTATAACCCCTGGTAGAAACTTTCAACCACCTAATTGTGCTGAAAAACAACCATGATTACTTTGATGCCCAAGATAGACCGCGGATGCCAGAATGGTTATCACCCCATTAAAAGGCAGAAAAAAGCAGGAGCCACATTGCTCATCGAATAAATCACCTAGTTTTTATGTTGCACAAAAACCAGTAATGTACGCCGTTTACCAGTAAAAGCGGTATTTATGATATTAAGCACTGCCACTAGTCCGTATTACACGCCAGTTTTTGAAAGAGCGGAATACAAGCCGTATTTCTCAGGGGATAACATTTGATACGAAACCAAGCGAAGAGGCAAGCGAGACCCCGCGAGCAATGCGGGCTGGCGGTGAACATTGTTTGCCCACCACCCGAAATTTCGATGAAATTATCGAAAACCAGACTAACCTGTCGAGTGATTTCGGCAACCATCAACCCCGCACGAGCGCCATCCGCTGGCACTGAATTTGGTACGATTTAGCAGCAAAAGCCGAGAATACTTCACCGCAGCTCTTTCCTTTCACCAACCATCCGTGTTAGGTAATTAATACCGCTAATTCAACCCTTTTGCGGTGATTCAAGACAGGCATTCTGAAACAGCGTTGCCAGTGACAACAACTGCGCCACCCCTTTAGCATCTGCCAGCGCTTGAGTATGGACAAATGCCAGCATTACACCACCTCGCACTTCAAGATAGATTTCATCGTTATCTAACAAAAACTCAATTAATGCCGGCGAGATAAAACGCTGCGGCTCATTATCACCTTGAGCGTAAAGACGATACTTCTCACGAAATCCAGCACTTTTTGGCGGTGCTTTCTCTTCAAATTGCACCAGATAACGCTCTAAATAGTGGCCCGGTGTGATCACAAAATCGGGTATCGACAAACCATTAGAGACTGGACAGCGCAAGGTAATCACCGTATGCCAATGTTTGGTGTAATAACTCGGCGCTGAGGTATGACTATAATCAAACAACCGGATATTGCAGCCCTGATACTCGCCAGAAATAGCATTACTCTCCTGCTTATCGTCGCCACGACGCAGATAGATAAAGTCTTGCACATTAAGGGTACTAACGATATCCGGGTTAAACTCCATACCATATTGTGTAGCCAGCTGCTCCATCTGCAGCTCTCTAGCATCGCGTTTGGCCTGCTCTTTTATCAGCACCTGATCCTGCATACGGGTTGCCAATGAATGCCCCGTGAACTTGTAAAAATTCTCCAACCCCTCCAACTCAAAAACGCGCTGATCACGCACACATTCCTCGCGAAATTGATGCAGATACTCTATTGCAGTGTGATCGATAATCCGTCCAGACTCCGTCACAATCAACGTAACCCCCACCTTAGGCGGCAAGGTCGAAAGAATTTTATCTAACGGCAAGAGATTAAAACAAACCAGCGAGGAGAGAGTCATCTCGTAGTGCGCAATTCCATCCCGCTCCACCTCTTTAGTGCGAATGATCGGGGAGCCGAACAAGCTCTTCAAATTCACCCAAACAAGGCTGATCGAACGGCTAAAACTCAAACGACCACTCAGTACATAGCGAAACGAAGGGGTTAATAAATAAAGCAGCATCAACACCTCGGCCGCAACCCCAATCAATATCCCAATCAGCAGATCAGACGCCAAAATCGACACAATGGTAATGATGAAAATAATCATCTGCTCACGACCAATAGAATAAGTCTTGCTAAAGACCTTAAATTCACAGAGCTTCCAGCCCACATAAATCAGTATCGAAGCAATCGCCGCCAGTGGCACCATAGCAATAATATCGGAGGCCACAAACAGAAATATCAACAAAAAAGTCGCGTTATAAAAATTCGCCCACAGGGTACGACCACCCGCATCGATATTAGTACGACTCTTAATCCCCCCCGGAATGATAGTTAAACCGCCAAAAATACTGGATAACGTATTTGAAACGCCCATCGCACGCAAAGTAACATTAGGATCCGACTTACGTTGAAACGGATCAATTTTATCCACCGCCTTAATAGTCGCTAATGATTCCACACCGTCAATCAACGTTAACGTCATCACTACCAGGAACACCCCCCACCACAACTCAGGGCGGGAAAATACCTCACCAAAGGCAGGCATAGTGATACCGCCCTTCAGGATATCATCCGGCATCGTAATCAGGTATTTTGCATCAAGGCCAAAGACAGAAGCCATAAAAATGCCCAGAATGGTTACAACCAGCGGTGCTGGTACTTTGCGCATCCAGTCATGACGGGACTTGTTCATATAAAACATCAAAAACAAGCTGACTGCACCAATACAGAAAACTTTCCACTCAAGCTGCAAAAAAGCCTGTGGCAACTTTGCCACTGAGGCCAACATGCTAGACGCCGCGGGCAATATCGCCCCCATCAAGGCCGGAATCTGTTTAATAATAATAATCAAACCGATTGCCGCCAGCATCGCCTCCACCACCGTAACGGGGAGAAATATTGCATACCTGCCCGTCTTAAAAAATGCCAATACTATCTGCAACAATCCCGTCAAGCAGATAGCCACAAGCAACAAGGGGTAACCTGCCGCAAGATCGCCGCCACCTAGCATTAGCATACCGGCTAACAGTGCAGGCGCCAGCCCCGCAGCAGGACCACTAATGGTAACGTAAGCCCCACCGAGAAAGGGAAATATTAAACCCGCGATAATCGCCGAAATCAAACCCGTTACGGCCGGCGCGCCCGACGCAATCGCAATACCGAGTGACAATGGCAGTGACACCAAGGCCACCTGCATACCCGCCAGTAAATCGTAACGCCAGTGCTTTAAACCTTTAAGACCATTCTGCGGAGTTTCCGTCATTTACCTACACCTTATATGCATGTTCAGCCCAGAGTAGCACTCACAGCGCCCTCCCAGCAAAAATATTGACTTTATCAAATCACCAAAATACTAGATAAAACAAGCAGCAGAAAAGATAATTCGATGTACAAAAAGACCAAGTAGCATGACAAAACCACTCCATGACCGATCAAGAATTATAACCAACCAGCATATAGAAATTTCCCCCAAACTTAACATTCAGATAATCAATGGATATTATTGCTGATGACAAATACCTATTGCTTTTCCCAAAACATAAAACCCTACAAAATATCAAGCTTATACCAATGGCTAATAATCAGCCTTCATTGGCACACCGCCCCGATTCAACACGTTCCGCAGCACCCATAGCAAGGCAACACATCCCACCTATTCGCAATACATATGATGTATGCCGCGAATTAGAATTAATAGGGACACCATAGGCGACTATAGATCTTGCTCTTGCATAAAATTATCTTCGAAAACGGAAAATAGACTGAAAATACAGGTTCAAAGTAGCATTAAGCGCCTGTTTCTAGAATTCATTATAAGTGAACCCCAGATACAAGTAACAGGTAACAAATAACAAAGCAACTAGGAAACGCGCCAACGCCCGCTCTACTTACATTAAACACAACAGGCAACCGATAGCCTGGATGAGGCTTGCGAAATCCAGGGCAGGCGCTGAATAACCGACATTAAAAACAACATTACCATCATATGTTACGTTATTTATTGTAATATAATTTATTCAAAAGATGGAATAGGGGTCATTGGCAACGCCTGCGTAATAGGAGACGCGTTAATTTCATCTCCCTCATAAAACATCAAGCTTCCAGCCTAAACTCGTCTCTTCTTCCAACAATCGACAGATTGTTATTAATGTGTACCGTTTTACTTGACCACAACACTACCAATAGCCAAGCATGTATGTGGAACAATATTCCCACCCCCTTTGGGGTGGCATAAGCGTGTGATGCATGAACCACAAAAGACATGGAACCACACTAGTCTGAGCACAGACATCTGCCCGTGCGATGTTCCGCGGATTGCTGGGTATATTGGAATTGCGGACTAAAACTGATACGCACTATATTAACCTTTCAAAGCGGAATCACAGGCATACATATCTCGCACTCAAGCTCTCCTGTCTCGCTGTCATAAACCGGACCTTTCGGGTAATACTCAAAACATGGGCTACCATCAAGCTGCAAACCACTGGACGGTAGCCAGTCCCAAAGTAATGCGGCCCAAACCTCGCCGACTTGCTCGACCGTGGCCCTAACATTGCGAACCGCATATTTTCCGTCCGGGCAGTCAATCAATTTTTTTGAGTCATCCTTCTGATAACACTTTATATTCTCGACCTTTAATACTCGATGATTTGTTTATATGTTCAGCATACGTTGTGCGATAAATTAAGCCTATAATAGCATGATAATAAATCATTCATAGTACTGTAATATTTCTACTGCATCCTTCCACAGGCTGACTAGCAACTCTAAATTTAAATATTCAACTGCGGAGGTATTAAAAATGGCTATTAAGATAACAGCAATAGCATGTGCTGTAACGTTTGCAGTGACTACAAACGCTTATGCAGGTGATCGCCACTCAACGCCCAATAACGTTATCCCTGACTATCAAGCGAACAACCCATGGTTTACGAGTGCTGTAAGCAAGTTGAGCAACAAGCCAAAATTTCGTAACAAATCTAACGCTAAAAATGTCATCCTATTTATTGGTGATGGTATGGGGGTTTCTACCGTAACTGCCGCACGTATACTGGAAGGCCAGTTAAAAGGTATGCAGGGAGAAGAGAACAACCTTAGCTTTGATGTCTTTCCATATACAGGTATGGCTAAAACTTATAATATTGACTCCCAGACCCCTGATTCTGCTGGGACGATGACAGCGATGATGTCGGGTGTAAAAACTGACGTTGGTGTTATTGGTGTCGATGAAGACATCGTACGTGGTGATTGCTCTACTGTCCCCGGTAATGAGCTGGTTACTGCACTGGAGCTCGCTGAAATTGCGGGGAAATCTACCGGCATTATCTCTACAGCACGCATCACTCATGCGACACCCGCGGCTACCTATGCTAAATCTGCTGATCGTAACTGGGAAGATATCTCAGACATGCCAGCTCAGGCTGTTGCTGCAGGTTGTACTGACATTGCATCACAACTGATTAACTTTGAAAGTAACTTACAGGCACGTTACCCAACAGCAAAAACGATTGATGGTATCGAAGTTGTAATGGGTGGTGGACGCCGTCACTTTTTACCTAAAGATCCGGCATTTAATAGCCCAGATGCGACCAGCTCTACTGAAGGCGATCGTACCGATGGTCGTGACCTAACAGCAGAATGGAAGACAGCTTATCCAAACGGAGTCTACGTTTTTGATCAGGCTGGTTTTGATAGCATAGATGCCAATACTACAGAGCGTGTTTTTGGTCTGTTCAATGAGTCACACATGCAATATGAAGCTGACCGTCAAAACGACATCAGTGGCGAACCGTCTTTGACTGAAATGACAAGCAAAGCAATCGATATTCTGGATAACAATAATAAGGGCTACTTCCTTATGGTTGAATCCGGTCGTATCGATCATGGCCATCATGCGGGTAGTGCTTACAATGCGCTGACAGACACAATCGAATTTTCAAACGCTGTTAAAGCTGTTGTTGATTCTGTTGATATGGAAAAAACGTTGATCATCGTAACTGCTGACCATAGCCATGTATTTACTATTGCCGGGTATCCAAAGCGCGGCAATCCTATCCTGGGTAAAGTGGTAAACGTAGGTAAAACTGAGCCAGCACTTGCTGCAGATAATAAGCCATACACCACCTTAGGTTATGCCAACGGCCTTGGATTCAGAGATCTGGGTGCAGAAACTAATGCAGACGAAGGCTATAACTTACCGAATGCCACTGGTCGCGTAGATTTATCTACTGTTGATACGGAGTCTTCCGGCTTCCACCAGGAAGCGTTAATACCACTTGGCTCTGAAACACATGCCGGTGAAGATGTTTCAATCTATGGCAATGGTCCTGGTGGATATATGGTTGGTGGCACTAACGAACAGAACGTTATTTTCCATGTAATGAATCGCGCGGCTAAACTAGAAGAAAAAGCTACAAAAAAACTAAACAGAGGTGATTCTCGTTGATCGTACTTCTGCCGCGTTAAATAAAAAACGAGGGACGTAATATCCCTCGTTTTTTTACTCATATAAGGTAAACATCATGACTAAATTAATACTGGTTTTTTTAAATTGCATACTGGCAACAAATATGGCTGTTGCAAATTGTGCAATAAATAACAACATGCTCGGCGCGATATATGAAGTAACGACCATCCATAAAAACAATAACACTACATCGACGCAGCATATCACGTTATGGAGAAATGGCCAGCAGGTTGCTCATGAATATGCTGGCACACATATGACTAAATTATGGGAGCGGATGAGCAATAAAAGATTACGAATGGTAAATTATTTTGATACACCACAACGTGGTATCGAATATCAGCCAGACGAAATAAAAATCAGCCACAGTGAAAATGACTGGCTCTTAAAACGACAATTAATTACTAATGACTTAATTCACTCAATGCAACACGTCGCTACGACCAAGGACGGCTGTGATGATCTAGCTGGCTATATATTCGAGAAAAAAAATGTAAAAATAAATTTGCAGTGGCTAATAAAACATGAATTAGTAAAACAGTATACAGAAGAATCAGACGCAAGTATCGTAGCGTGGAAACTTAAAGAAGTGAGTTACGATCCTGAGAACGTTAAAAATGTGTTCATCACAAGATCGAAATACCTAACAACTGATTATACTGATATTGGCGACAATGAATCCGATCATTTTCTACTAAAAATGATTAACCTTGGTTTTATTACACATACTTCAGCAAGGCTCTATGATACACAGGAAAATTCGCTTAACGCTACTAGCCATAAGCACTAATAATTTACTAGCATGACCATGCTTAATCAGTTCTACAACATTATACACCCGAAGTCCAAAAATAGTGGCACTTACTCAACAGTAAAAAGCACCTAATTTTATTAAAGCTTCTTCAATGTTAAAACCTTAGTATCAAAACAAAACTCCATGACGCCCTTAGCAACGCCGATTGTTATGTCTCATTACGTAAATTTGAATGGATACTTGTTAATGGAACGTAATGTACGGGGAATTTTCAAAAAAGGAGCATCTTGACAAATTCCAGCAAACGACTAATTAGTGCTCGACAAAATACTTATTTCCCATTTTCTGACCTGATTCGATACGCACCAGCACTATTTTCACCGATCATTATTAACAATTTAAAAAATAACTCATATAAATTCTAACTTTTCTATAGTATCCATAAGTTTTCTAGTTCACGAATTTTATTAGGTAGTCTTCGACTTCTCCCCACGGCAAGTCGTTATCCGGCGACTGGACTTTATAGCCTTGAACAGTCGTGGTATAACATGTGTAGGGATTAGGATATTCAATACTGCCCGCCCCAGGCGCATACACCATTGATATACGCATTCTCAGATTGGTATGCGTGAGCTGCTTTTTTCCTGCTAAGTCGATTCTAGCAACCACTTTGCCCGTTGCTATCGTGGAATACACTTCTTCACCCTCATCGGCGAAATCTTTATCATCGTTAAAATCCACCCAAATCTTCCATGACTCTTCAATCGGGTCGCCTAAAGGATAAGCCGGTGTTAACCCAACACTGAACTCATTGCCCCCTAATTCATACACAATGGGTATTCCACGCAAAGTTGGAACATCAGAATAGGGTGTCGCACTATTCGCTCGTGCGCAACCACCTAAGTCAAGACCCTGACTTATAGATACACAACCAATATATTCATAACTCTGATCATTACCCTTGGACCGTGGATATTCACCATTAATTGCCTCCGAGATAGGTTGATCGCAATTCAATGCAAAAGCGGTAATCGGAAAAATCCACAAGCCACCTATTAACAATTTTTTACATGTATTATTTTTCATAATTTTTCATCCTTTTGTTATACGTGCAAAAATCACCATCTTTGCCCCGTTATTTACATCCTAACTCGCTGAAGAAGACTTTACCCGAGCGACAAAGTGACACACTGTATTTTCAAATATAAAACCTACCAACCTCAGAAGGTAATTGAAATCCTCTACCAAATATATTAGATAAAGAATCGCACAAACAAATAAAAAAGAAAGATCACATTGGTATCACCGTGGCATCAATAGGTATAAAAGAATTAAAATGAAAATCAAGAATGAAAAACTATCTGATCTATTTTTTGAAAAACAATATTGGTTACTATTTCTATAAAAAAACTATAATAACTTTCCTCAGAGCTTTACTTTAATTATAACAACTTAAACCGACACCCTAAACGATAACTATTCAAAACCCATAGCGGTTAAGTAGCGCCCTAATTAGGGAGGCGCTATGTCCAAGCTGCCTATAGGCCTCGTCCCGTGTCAAATTTCGGTTTTCATTTTTTAACGTATTCGATAACTCCCGAGATATATTCGCGATTCGCGCAATCTCTTTTGCGAGACTCTGTTCGAAATCAGCAGGTTCCGCGCTAAGCCCAATAAAATACATATATCTTTTAATCTCATCAATGTTATCCAGCACCTCATGATCAACGATACCATCATTAGCGCGATGCCGCTGCCTGAACATCGGATCGTTCACGGGCTGGTAATTGTGCATGGGCTGTGACAGGTCACCAATATAGTGAACTGCGTAACCCATTTGATAAAATGGCTTTTGAAATGCATCGTGATCGCGCAACGCGTGTAGGACAGCGCCGTAAAGATGACCCTCTGTGTCGTTAGGGTCGTTATATTTTTTTATCTGAGAAAGCACCAGCACCGAACTCACAACTGCATTATCGTTATTATTAAAAAAATGATTATACCGCTCTATATCCCCGGCTTTAATGAGGGTCTGGTCCGCACCGGCCGCATTGTACCAACGTACATAACCCGCGGCTTTAGCAATGGCAAGATGTGTTCTGTCGAACCAGGCGTGGGCTGGGGTAACAAGCAGCAGTTGCAAAATACCAACCAAGCATAGCAACGCACAAATTTTTATGGTTAAAACAGACGCCTTATAGTTATATTCAACTGCGTCAGGTAAATTTATTCTTTCTCTACAAAACATTCGCTGCATATCGGCTTCTTTAATATTGTTAGTTATACTCATTATAAAAGTGCGCCTCTATTCTGTAAACATGCCCTGCAACATCACACGTGCCGTCTTTACTGTACATAAAAATTTCAGAATGCCCAATATCCTTATATTCATTATAGGTGCTTACAGAGCTCCAATTTGCACCTATGTCCCCCGTGGTTCCACCGATTCGTGGCAATGTGAATTCCACAACCTTGTTACCGCTTGAAATTTTTATAACCGGTATGCCCTTACAATCCATCTGATGAGAATATGTTACATACAACTTTACTTTTTGTGTGGCGCCATCAACGGGCTCGGGTATCCCATAACCACTCAGCGGACGATAAAAAAGCGTCCGGCTATTTCCGTATGTAAGTTTAAGCTCTTTATTAGGTAATTTCCCGTACGCCTGGGCACCAGTTGGTTGGTCTATCCAGCCTTTATCCCACAGCACACGCTGGTGAGCCCCGAACGTAGAACCTCTACCTTCGAATGTATGTGCTCTTATCGTCCCATTAACCTCAAGTTTTTTTACTGGTTCATTCGTACCGATGCCTACATTCCCGCGCTCATTGACAATTAGCGCGTTTTCAGCTTTTGCGTTCTGACCCAACAACACTACAAGCCCGGCAATACAGATCCAGAGAACCAGTTTAGCAGTTGCATACTTTTTCCACATAATGCTTTCCTCCAATAAACGCTAAAAATTAAAGTACCTACAGCCAGGGTTATCGTTTTAATAAAATAATATTACGTCATCAACTTATAAAGGATCACTTACGGAATCTGACGAACAACATCTATCCAGTATCTACTGGTAGCAACGTTTTTTATGAAAAATAGCATTCATCTATTTCTCAAACGAGTTCGTTTCAATCGTTAGTATGGCGCCCTTTTTAACGGCGAATCCGTTACTGAGGATCACCGACCCACCTGCTTGAAAAACCCATCCTGGCGAAGCCCCCCTATTTACGACTTCAGCGGCACCTGACATGTGCAGGTGCGTGGGGCTGGTAATAGTGCTGTGGCTAATAGTGCTGTGGTTAATAGTGCTGTGGCTAATAGTGCTCTGGGTATTCCTGCTTAGTGTGTAGTGTGGCAGCACCGCCCAAAGCACTCTGCCATTAACGTCATACGCGTATAGCGTTCCATCTGTGCCAAAAAATAATTGTATTTCACTTGGGATGTCATTTATTTTGGCGCTGGTAACTGTTTCAAATGCACGATTGAACACGTATAGCGTCGACTGGACACCATTCCACATTACAATATTCCCGTCCTGATCCGTCGCAAGATTGCCCGTTTTTATAAAAGAGGAATTTATTTCATCAAATTTTGGTTGCTTATCGACGAACGAGCTATCTCCACTTAACCAATCAATTGCTTTCAATATTCCTTGACGGTTGGCGCCGCTAGAAACGTTTATAGTATATAGATACTTATTCTTTTTTGGGTCAGGTTGACTAAAGTCTACACTTAGTTGCGTATATAAACCGGTCAGTGTTTTCCACTCTCCTTCACAGGGGGTGATTTTCGGTGCACTATTTTTTTCTTTAATGTTATCAAAGCACGCAAGCTTACCGTTATTAGCTGAGTTAGCAGCGACATAAATTTTTTCCGTTCCGTCAGAATGTCGGATGACCACCGGAGCGTGGAGTGTCGGATCATCAATGTCCTGCAACGTTGGTTGATTAGGAAGCGTGTTCGCAACCTTTTCGCCGGTTTGCGCGTTGATGGTAATCAGTCCCTCTTTCTGCGTTGTGAGGTATACAAATTCACCGCTCGGTCCCAGGGTCAACGGGCTTGTCTTGTGATCTTCCAGGGTAACCTTCCATAGCTCTTGCGAATCTGGGTTTAGTCCATACACCTGTATGAGATTAACAAAATAGAGACTGCCATTTGCACCAACAGTAGGAGGAATAAGAGGATTCAAGTTTGGACTGGGTTCATCAAACAGCGGAGTAGGTGGTGGTTGGTGAGGTTTTTCTAAATTAAGTTGATACACAATAATCCGCTGGTTGCCAACGATGTAGAGCCGGCCAGAATCAGAGATCGCTACATGCTGACCTGGATTATTGTTTACCTGCACTGACCAGACAAGGTTGCCCAGGGGTGATAATGCTTGGAGATATTTTCCGCCTTTCTCTTCGGTCAGTGTATAGATCATATCATTGTAGAAAGCCGGTCTAAATGAGAATATTTTTTTACTTGTTACCCGCCGGGCAACATAGAAATTCTGCCTGGAAGGGTTTTTCTTAGGAAGAAAATTACGCGGACTTCGGCCTGCAGGTAAACTATCTGACTGGGTTCGTACGGGGCGGTTTTCCAGCGTGTATTTGAGGGTAAGGCGTGGACGGTAGCGACTGGTCTCCGAATTGGACGAATGCCATTGCACACTTCGACTTGGACTTCTGCTCTCCAAACGAAGCGAAAACCCATTAATCAGATCTGCATTTTCACTAAATTCTTCGTTCGCCCTCCAATCTGCGCGTGTAACTTTGTCGTCGATATCTATTGCGGCGAAAATATCAATACTCGTTGAGGTCAATCCTGCCTCGTATAATAACTTATACACCCTAATGCTTTGAATCAGTTCTTTGGGAGGGGGCATTTTGGCAACCAAACTGAGATGTGCCTCGATAATCTTCGCTCCGACAGGAAATACGCTAGTTTTGAATCGAAGCAGAATACTACAAGTAGGCTCTTCCTGCGCATTTGCGGAGATGGTCAGCTCGGGACATTTGGCTAGGTCTGTCACTGTTTCTTTCGGCATCAGAGTAATAACACCTTGCTGTTTTGCGCATGCACCCCAAGGAACTACAAATAATAAGATCGGCAACCACCAAGCCGCACCCGCTGTACACCAAATACGGTACGATGATGATAAGCATTGAATTTTCATCGCTATTTCCCTGAGACTTTGCATTATGGCACGAGAATGTTGAGCTTAAGCGTCGAATCATTATTCGATCGAAGTGACCAAGTAAATAAGAAACTGTTATAAGCAATCGCCTGCATGTAAAAAAAGTTTCCATAAAACTGCTCCCAGCCATTAGAGACAGGATTAACCTCCCAAAATTTAACGCCCTCATGCCGCTCGAACAAGAAAGAGGAAATCCGGTTTCCCAGTTTACGATTTGCTGCGCCTACAGCAAACTCTCGGTACGAACCGATTAGGAAGAATCGATCAAGTTCGGTGTTATTTCCGGATGAATCTATTTTCGGATAAGTCACTAGCGCTGAACCGAGAGGTCTCCCTGGGCTTGGTACGATCGCGCCGTCTTCGTCATCCGCTTCGTCATCTATCTTTTCCCAACGTATGCCATCAACCGTCGACCACATATCCATCAGCGCCCCCGATTGCGGCGCTGAGTTGCCGCCATATAGTCGGACTTCATTTTTCATTTCTCCGTACTTAACGTACCTAAACGTAACAGCGGCATGGTTAAGGCGAGCTGGCCATGCACATTTTTCCGCTACGCATTCCCATTTAAATCCCCCTTTATCTTCTTTTAGACGCCACACATCATTAAGCGCCCTTCCATTGTTATACCCTCCGAGGACCCAAAGTTCATTCTGGAAAACAAGACAAGCATGCCCCATACGCGCTTTCATTTCAGCGGGGAAAGTCCATGTGGGAGTCTGATCTTTTGGGTCACAAATATTCGTCCAACGATTCCTTTCCGTGCCTGCATCACGTTCGTATCGCCATACCTCATCAGAAACAGCAGCTGAGTCGACCGAGCTACCACCGACCAACCACAACTTGTTCTTGTAATAGACACCAGGGCTAGTGGCCATATTTTGCGGCACATCGCCTTCCTCCAAACGCCAGTCGTCGACACCGGTCGCAGACGAATAGAGCCTATAATAATTAACTTCGTCTTTGAAAATACCATACAACCTGTCTGCACCGCTGCCACCAAAATCGTTGGCTACGAACAAGCGAACGGGCGATCCCTGCGGCAATGCTATCTGGTTCCAACCCGGTGATATTACGTGTACAGTCCGGTATTGAGTGTCCAGTATGTTTTCCTTAGGCAGCTCGGGGTTGGTGTACGTACCCTCAAGACGGTAAACAGATGTGATTGATGGTTTGTGCTCATACGTACCTCGGACCCCATCTTTGCTCTGTCGCCAAACTTTCACCTCCTCGTTGTTACGAAACAGCACCATACGTTCGTAACCCTTAGTGTAAAAGCTCAGCTTAACAGTGGTATCACCGGCATGCAGAACATAGTCGGGCTCTACCGTGAAGTAGTGAATTTTCGCAGGTGTTTTGCCTTCCGGTATTTTTTTTGTTACTGGCAATGTAAAACATGTGGGGCTTGACCAAACACTATTTGTGCTGGCCTGAATACTGACGTTGATCTGCGCTTCACCCGGAGGGGTGTTTGATAGAAAATTCCCCAAGGAAAATAGTGACTCACCGGAAAGACTGATGGGTCTCGCCCCAGTATTCAAAATTCTTACACCGTCAGGTGAATTATTCACAGCAGACATTTTTTTAGTCTGTTCATTGCCACTTAGTTGGTATACAACGCTCACACGGGTGTTTTTCGATTCCAGCAAATCCTTTTCATCGTGACCATAACTAAGTTCAACGGCGACCTTCGCCATAGAGACCAGTTCACTGGTTATTTTAATTTCAACTTTATTTTCGGATCTGTCCACCTCACCAATGGTGACAGTGTTTTTGTTTTCCACAAGCTTAACGGTGAAAGTCATTTAAACTCCCTTCAAATCGCGGTAATTTTCGGCTGATACGTACCACTATACCTACCACTATTTAGTTACCCTGATATCAAGTTCTTTTGTACTAGGTAGCATACCCTCTGCAAACGCGGTAATACGATAGGTAGTTTCCGTCTGGACAGTTGCGCAATACTCCCGTGGAAAAGGCGCAGCACGCCATTCGACCAGAACCGTTCCGCCAGCCTCCAATCTCACTGATTCAGCCCCCTGAAGCGACCATGCAAGATGGATGTTTGCCCCTTTTTCGAGCTGCTCAGTGCCTTCGCGTACCCAGAAGCTAAGAACCTTAACGGGAGCAATCGCGAGTCTTAGCCAACCTTCAGAAATTGTCGGCCAGGTATCGTTAAAACCACCACGATCGGTCGCTTCTACTATATTGGGGTCGAGTGTCCAATGGGTGACATCCGGGCGGTAGGCCCACGACCATTCACCGTAGTCATCCGACGGCGACGGTATATGGGGCGTAGCACTTAGTCCCAGCACCGGCGCGGTTTGGAAGAAAACCTCCCGCGCCCGTTTCGCGCCTGTTGCTGTCTCCTTTGGCAATTCAATAAAGGTGCGCGGCAGCGCGCCGCTGGTCGCATGTACACGCGCTTGCGGATCCATTAGCATCGTTAGCTGCAACGGATGGACACAGTCAATCTCAAAATCCTGGTCGGCAAAAGATTGTGCTTCCAATACAGTACTCGTCAGATCGCCCCCACCTAACCCCCATGCCGGGTAAAAATTGCCGTTAGTCGTAACGCCTGGATCCAATCCTGTAGTGGCGCATTTAAAGACACCCAGCAGCCCGTCATTACGCGCGTGGAGGTCGCCCAGGCGTAACGGCCACCTGATGTTCTGAAAACTGCTAGTATCAAGGCGATCATCGCCTACTTGTGTCACTGCCGCACCATCGACAGTAACGGAGCGCAATACCGGTCGATGAGCAGGCAAACCCGCTAATTCAAACTGAAGGCTGGCTCGCACTAACACTAACGGATGCCCAGCGAGAATCGAGACGCCGGCATCTTCATCCGGCACGCGCTGGCCCGTTGACGCTATCGATTGATCGATGAGCGAGGCAAAGGTTCCCCCGTCATCGGCGCTGAGCCCCAACACCCAGTTACAAAAATGTCTTAAATGGGCATCTTCGATTATCTTCGTCATTTCATCAAAACGTTTTTGCGGCTGAGGCTGATCTTCGCTTGTTTCCCCTCCGGGAACACTCACCCAATAGAAAGCGTTGGGCGCCGAGCTACCCGCTTGTATACCAAGCTTCTTTTGCAACGCCCCCAGAAGTTTGCCTGTCGCGGAATAGATCGCCAGACTTTTTTCCAAATGATTCGGAACAACCCACCCGCAGACCGGCCCACCCTTTACTCCAGGCCCTACCGACGCGTCTTCCCACTGAAACCGCAAACGAGCGGGCTGCACAAATCGAGGCCGAAATGTCAATCTGCGTACATCCGTTACCGTCGAGGCTGAATCAGCTATGCAGGTATGAGCGCGACGCAGCATGGCTTCCTCCCCATCACTCTGGGTAGACGCGTTGATCTTATCGACCGGCAATTTCAGCGTCTGCCCAAAAGCATCCACAATGGAAAGGTTCTTTATTTCCAACTGCCCGGCGCGCACCGGTAAAAATGGATCATTCCGCTTGCTAGGCGCGGTGCGAAAAGTATCACGCTGTTCTATATCGTCGAAACCGTGGTTGATGTCGTCATGGATGGAATCGATTTGCAAATCACCACTCTCAAAATATTTCTGAAAATCCAGCGGCGGCAATTGCATCCCCGTTTTTTGCAAGGTTAGTGCGTCGTTGAAGCCATCAAGGACCTGTGATTGCACACTCAAGTTATTTAAAACATTAACTAGAGGATGTGACGCGTCCAACGCCGCCAGACGGTCGGCTAAATTTTTCGATGTCGTTGGCGTCAGAATGGAATAGCCGTCGTACCATGTCTCTTTGACGGTGTTATCCGGGTCCACTGCATCTTCTTTCATCACAAGATCGCCACCCTTGCGTTTATCCAAACACCAGCGACCAGTCACTAACGCTTCGGGTAGGCACTTCGCTGTATTGTGGTAGTCTGATTGCCAAGAAACTTCCCATACTACGAAAAGAGGAATCCAAGGATTGCCACGCCAGTTAACCGGTAAGTTTTGATCCGGCAAGCAACCGATCAGTGCATTGCCAACATCGGGTGGATTAGATTGTGCCGCTACACCCCTGGGATGTTGCAGGGTTTTAATCGTATTCGTTAACAGCTCGACAAACTGCCCAGAAACAAGTCCAGCGATACGGGGCGCATACATATCATCAAGCAACAGCGATTCACCGAGCAAGGTCGCATGAATACCACCTGAAATAGGCAGCGTTTCTCTATTTACGAACAACCCGTCCTTTACAAACAGCACCTCCGCTAGCGCTTTGCTCGTAATCTTGACAAGCCTACCAGCAGGCACTTGCAGTTCGATTCCAGTAACTTCCTGACCCGTCATCCGGCACAATACCGACCCGGTCTGCTGCCAAGTATTGTGCCGCGCCATCGCAGGTCCGGAAATGGCGATCGCTGGATCGTTGGGGGTGTGAAATGAGGGCGCTGCGGACGACTCTAAACGGTATTTGGACACAAGACACACGTTAAGGGATGGCTTCTCATATTTGATGAGATACCGATTACCCCTATCACTGATTTCCCAGTGGCTCCCCCGCTGCACTACTGTTAGTTTCGCTTCGCCACTCAGCGGCGTGGCGTGTGCTTGAAACACTTCACGCAGTGCCTTGGTCAATTGACCTGCGTCCAACTGCGCACTAAAAACGGGATCAATAGCAAACTCTGACCGGGGATACTTGGCTAGCTCGTCGATGATTTTTCCGGTGTGCGCAAACGCAGCGGCGTCTGCACAATATAATTCATCCCGCTGTTTTTTTACAACGTCCCAAGCCACTCGCTCTGCTTTTAACATTTCCTTGACGCTGGTGACCTGCTTCTCAAGTAGTTCTAACTGTGGTTTCGTCTTAGCAGTGACACCTTTCTTAAGCAGTCGGGTGCGAAGAAACCACAATGCATAAACCTGCCAGCGATAGTCTTCTAAGCGGCGAAAAAGTTGATCGCACGTTTGTTGCTTTTCATTTAGCTGGTGCAATAACGCTAGCAGTGGCACCGGAATTGCTCCTATGCTGCCTGACGACGATGGTACAGTAGCCGCCGTAACATCCGCTGAGTTGGGTTCCTCGCGTATACTAAAGGTTGTACCGCCGTGTTCATCACTGAAGCGGCGCTCATGAAGTTCGTACTGCAAGCTCTCGACATCAGTGGACTGGGACAGCAAATCACCCTGCAACGCCATAAGCAAATCCTGATCCAAAAAATCGTGTGGCGCCAGCAAGGCCGCCAACGCTTCTGCAGCGGTATTACCCGCAGCGAGTTTGTACGCCTTCGCGTGATTGTTAGGATTGTTCGGGAAAACGCTAGACTGACTGGTCGACGCACCCAGCCCATTAGTTTGTATATAATTCCGTTTGGTGCCCGCCCAAGTGATGCCTCTGACCAGCCCATGGCAAAGCAGGCGCGTTGGCAGATTGAAACGCAGCGGCGCGGTATCCGTCTTCCTGTCGATATGCCAGGCGCGTTCGTTAGCCCAATCGAGCAACTCGGAAAATTGTAGTTTGTGCAATTCTTCTGTTGCTGTTGTATCTTCCGAAGGTGCGGAATGCCGCGCATGAAAATCAGCGGAAAAACGCGCAAGCGGATCATCTTCTGCATGGGAATACCACCCCGTAACCAAGTAGGACACGCGAATACTCTCGTCTTCGGGAAAATCGGCCATTGAGTCATAGAACCCAAGGACACCCCGACAAGCTGGATAATAGGCGCTAAACGCCGGATTCCCCGGACCTACTGCGGTGAGTTTGAGCTTCGCGGGTTCGTCATGCTCGTCCAGTGGTTTTGTCAATTCTGAGCAGCAGCCAATTGTCCTGAATTCTACCGGCTTGTCTCTATAAAAAGTGGGCCAGGTCATTCCGGGGGATGTTGATTGTGTTTCAACATCGCTCTTTATAAGCCACGCTTTGTACGCCAGCGTGTCGTTTCCCGCAATGCGTTGCACTAGCCAACGGTTTGGTATCGTGGGAAAAGAGACGTCGGCGATTCCTTTTTGGCTACCGTGGGTGAGCGTACGCGGTAATCGAAAATGGAGGTGAATACCCTGCTCCAAGCCTTCCGCCTCTGCAAAAGGATTACCGTCGCCGGAATCCAATTCCGAACCAAAAACATAATTATCTTGCAACTTGGAAAAATCTTGAGCCAAATTCGTCCATTGATACAGCTGCGATGGTGGGAGTTTTTCTCCCACCACCAACCCATCGACATGGATGGGAACCAGCAATTTTGCTGCGTCGGTTTCCTTGCTCACGTAGTTTCCTTGCTCACGTAGTTTCCTTGCTCACGTAGTTTCCTTGCTCACGTAGTTTCCTTCCTCAGGTAGTTTTCTCGTCTGAATTTTTTACATCAAACACTACCCGGCCAGGGCTCTCAACCATCTCTACCCCAAATTCGGCGGAGGTAAATTCGCTACCTTGGCTAACATCCCTTGCGCGCAAGGTATCGAGTTTCTGCTGTAGCGTCGTCGCTAACTCAGAGACTTCCACAACTCGTTTCGCCTCTTCATGGTTTCGCAGTGGAATATCAGTAGCAGATTCTTTACCGAGCTGATCGCCCGGACCCGCATCGCCAACCGCATTGAGTCTCCGCAAGTGAAACCGTTTAAACCCACAATTATCCGGTGCTGCGCCAAAATGCATACCCTCAGGAGGCTGCTTGATCTCAATGCGATTCACTTTTCCATTGAAAATACAAAGCATAATATCCGGCGCCAGCCGATCGATCCTCAAAGGCGCCAGACAATTCGCATCACTCTCGCGACTTTCTTTCCAAGCGCGCATTTCAAGGCCCTGCCAACCTTCAACCACCGGCGATCGAATCAAAAATCCGGTCAACGGCCAATTGGGTTTTACAGAAATTTTATCGGGCTCTTCAATGCGGTCTGTTTTATCAGGCATCTGCGTACGCACTTGCAACGATTCCGTGATGGCCAAATCCAAAAATTTGTCCCGCAAGTATTCATCCACTACGTCGTCACGCGAACTGGTCCGACCCACGCTGCACGCTCCTTCCAAAAGACTTTTGAGCCAACCCGGATCGAGGTAGAAAAAACGTATACTATCTGCCGGTAACATGCGTTCATCAGGCACGAGATATTGAAAGGGCACTCGATAAACGAGCAGGAGCTGGGCCAACCATTTGCTAACGACTTTTGGTATCGCTAAATTAAAATCTGTGGTTAGGGGCAGTTTTTCGGGGTGTTTTGGATCTCTGGAAAATGCGTCGTCACCGGACAACGAGCTAATGGCGGTAAACCCCGACAAAGACACCTTTTTACATGCTACTGAGAGACTACCCACGCTGCCTAAAGCATTCTTAATATAGTGGCTCATAATCTCATTCTGTGTTTCGTTATTACCCGATTGAGATGTACCAAGTGTGTTTCGCAGCAGTTGCTTGCTCAACGACTGATGCCACTGTTGGCTAATACCAGATCGATAGGCATAGAGCGCCGTTGCGAAGTGACGATCATGCAGGCCCAGCAAACGCCCTAGCTGGTAGGCCGCCGCATAGCTGACATCCATTATTCCGTCGACCGGGTTGTATCGCACGGCCGCATCAGCGGTCGGGCGAAACGTGTATTTAGATTCTTTCGTCAGGTCGAGCGGCACCAACGGACCTCGATACCATGACACGGTCTTTTCACCAAGACGCGTGCTGTGATTAAGGGCCGTGTAACCTCGCTCGAACGCGTCGAAGACCTGTCTTTCAGGAACATCCACATTGGCACTCGGTTCGGGTTTATCCCACGGAACGCTAAGCCGCTTTACGTCGAGCTTATTCATTGACGCTTTGAAGGTGAAGGCTTCTTCACAGTGGAAACTCCAACTCGCTAACACCGCTAAGCGAATATGTTTTTTATCTTTTGTCTTTTGATTTTTTGCACCTGGTAAATAACCTGTCATGCCTTCAAGCGACACTAAATAGGCTCTATTCTCAACGGCCAACGGTTTTTTAACAGCAGCCGAAACGTCATCGCGAAAATCAGCACGCTTTGCGATCGCATGGGGATAGGCGTCCTCCAACAGCAGTCGGTTTAGCCTAATCAAATCGCTACCCTGAGGTGCTTTTTCAGCCAACAATCGACGCGTCGGTTCGGAAAGTGGCATATCTGCGAAGCGTTCTATAAGATGAATCGAATGCCCTCGAACGACTTTGTTGAACTCATCTAGCAATACGCTTCGATGATCTGCACTGTCCTGCCTCAGTAGTTGTTGGGAGTCCTTCTCGAACCTCCCCCAGAGGTATTTTGCTAGAGGTTTATCTTCCTTGAGGGCTTCAACAAATGTTGGGACTGCAATGAAATCTGCCGATAAAAAGGGCTGCCGTGGCTCTGGAAATCGATTCGCAAGTACCACCGAGAACCAGCCGTCCGCGAGAAAAGAAAGTGTCTCCTTATCGCCGGTATTTACCTCTCGCACATGTGACAGGTAACCGAGATCTCGTCTGGATGGGGCCAATCGCTCAAATTTCTCCCACGGCAAATCGATGGTAGTGCACAGATCATCCGTCGATTCATACGCAGCCAGCTCGCTTGCGGTAAAATCCGGTCCACGCGCATTATCTGCGTCTAACGGTTGAAGAAGTTCACCCACCTTACGCGAAACTACGTCGGGGAAAGCGCCATCGTCAAAATCAGACGAGCTTAAGGTCAACAACGCCATCCAGGGCAAAACGTCCCCTTTTTTTCGCACTACACCTGGATCCAAGCTTCGTTCCCACGGCAAAGTACGCCGCGAAAAGACAACATGGGGCAACGAGTTGGCGAAATCACCGACCGCTCCCTTGGGTGGATAAACCGAATAGATATCCAACGGATCAAGGGTAAAGCGCGGTCCGGCAACAGAGAACGAAAAATCATGTTTAAACGTTTTTTTACCCGCCGCCAATTCATTCACTGTTTGTATGACGCTAATCCTATAATCTGCAGAATCAAGCGGGGGTTCGCACCATTGATGGAATTGAATTTGACCGGGGCCGAGTAGTGATGAATGTCTGCTCATATCACTAGCGGAACGCCTGGCCAAGACGTGCGATTTCGGGGTCAGCTTGAAAGTAATACGCCTGCTTATTAACAAAACTGCTCAAATCCACCGTGTTCAACGTAAAGGGGGACTTGTCCGCAAGGATATCCAGAATTTGTTTGCGTTTTATATTCACCGCCTCATCCATCGCCTGTTTGATACTACCGCCTTCTTCCGATGTCAGTGTGTCATTAGATTGCAATCTATCGCACCACGGAATCGGTTTGGAAAAGGTCTCATACGCAAACTTTTCAATGGGCATGGGTGGTAGTGCCCCTTGTGGTTGTTTAGGTTTGAGTGAAATTTCGACGCCGACGGGTACTCGGACGATGAGATTTTCTACCTGGGAAATATCGGGTCTGAGAACCACATTTTCTCTTTCGCTCTTACCCCAGAGCGCCTGCGGCACCCCTGTCTCCATTACAACTACCACTAAGTTAGACGGCGTTGGAAGTTGTACATCCTCCCTTTTATCGTCATTAAGGCGATTATAAATCACTACCGTGAAATCAGAATTCAAGGTCGTCTTCCCCATCGGACGGATACCAAGGCCCGCTATCAGTGCATGACGATTCTCGGTAGGCTCATCGGCAAGCCCACCAAACCGGGTGACCGGAATGATCGATTCTGTCGTCAGACGTAACGCATGCGCATTGACCACATGCACTTCCGTTTCCTGCTTATCAGCATCGATTATAGTTTTCTGACAGATCAAACCATCGTTGATGTGAATCGAAATGACGTCAGGTTGCCTCGTACGATCCGAGCGTGGCAGAAAAGCGTTGATAAATTCAGCTGCGGTGAGCGGCTTAGGCAGTGTTCTCGATTGACCAAACCGTATAGTAAATGAAATGACCGTGAGATCTACTTCAACTTCGCCCGCGAACTCTGGCCCCCAAAGACGTAGCCGCACAGCTACCTCGACACGAACCGACACACTGACTTTGATGAAACCCAGAGAAACTCTTAAGCTTGCCGAGACACCAATACGCACACCCATTTCTATGTCATAGTAGAAAGGCTGCCAGTTAATAAGGAAATCGGCATAGGCAACAAACCAAGCGCGAATTGCCCCTGAGTGATACACAGCCGCGAACCGGCCACCGGCCATCAAACTCGAGGGCGTCAACGCGTAGTATTGCTCACCCGTAATAGTAAGTTCACGCGATACCTGCCATTTAATACCAAGACGTGGCACGTCGGGATAATGATGCGGCTTATTAAACCTTGGATGATACCCCCCAAGCGTAACCACGAAATCCCCCGCGTGTGGTCCCGATAACCAGGTATAGAATGCGAATCCACCAGTAAGTCGACAGTTTCTGGAAAAGATATACGACTCATCAGTTAACCGACCTTCAACGGCAATCGACCCTTCTTCCGGCCGGAACACCGCCTTGATTGCCAACTCTGCGTACGCAATAGCCTCACCCGGTTTGGCATTTTTTGGTACCGTCATCTTGGACATACCAAGCAATGCGATTTCAATCTCGTGACCAAAAGACACCGACAACAGTGCAAACGAGTGAATCATTTCAAACGAACTGAAACGCATCCCAGCGGCAAACCATAAATCACCTGGTGACGGCGAGACGTAATCTCGCAGTTTAAACATGGCGTCCTGAACTAAATGCTCTGGCTTATCCTGGTTGATATAATTATCTTCCAGTGCGGCACGCACCAACGGAAAGCGATGCACCTCCTCGATAGGTGGTAACCTCAATGCCCGGTTGTAACCAAATCCCGCGGCCAACCCTTTCACCCGAAAAAAGGGTGGCCCACCCAGCGTCTTGTGTAAAACGGCAAAAACAAACATGGACGGGTCGCCAGCCACACGGGTGTACGAACCGAAACCCGCTATTGTGAAATTTGCCGCTTTGATCAAGGCCATGCCGTCGAATTGATCCGCCATCCCCGGTCTGCGGATTCTTAGTAAGCTACCGCTAATTTGCAGCGAGCCACCGTCATAAGAAAGATCCAATCCCGTTAAATCAAACGTTGGCTTTATCGGTGTCTCAAGGGGAACACTGATACCTAACCCGTTCAGTCCAAGCGTCAACCCGGAAACTGAGATCGCCGCATCGAACAGTACGCCCACATGGCTTTTATTCTGTTGTGAAGTGAGACTCAACCCGATGCGCTTAAAACGCAGCGGACCGATCGATTTGCCTACCTCCCTCCACACAATCTGTTGCCCATTTATATCTGCGGTCTGACCACCGCTGGGCGTAGGCTCGCTGGCTTCGACGGGTTCGGCATTAGAAGGGGTATCTTCCATCTCGCCGACGACATCTAGCTGCGGCGGAAATGCGAGTAGGTTAACCTCTCCCACCTTGATGGTACCTGACCAATTCAGTCCCTTCGCAAATTCACGCCGGGTCGATTTCAGATTCTCGGGAGCGAATTTATCAACATTAGTAAACGTTTTACCTGGATAATAGTTGATCTTTTGCAAGTCTTCTTTCGCATAATAAACACTGAGATCGCCGATCTCGATATCACCGACCAAACCCGATAAAGCACCAGCCTTGAAAAAATCAGACGCTAAGTCAATTTCCAACCCACTAAGATAGCCCGCTTGCGCCTCATCATAATTTTTTCCCTTCTCAACTATTTTTTTTAGAATCAGAAGGTGAAATTGGTTTTTCCCGACAGAAACCGTCAAGACAATCTCAGCGATCTTGGGCTCACGGCTAAGATAACCGAAAGATAAGCGCTGAAGTTTAATACTATTCAGTCCTTCTCCCAGCAGTTCCTGGAGTAACTTCACCGCACCACCAAGATCGCTCGGCAGATCCTTAATAATTGTCGACAAATCGTCGTCTATCTCTACGCTAGCAGATAACCCCTCCAGGTCGCCATTATTGATACGGCCGACAAGGGAAGTAGACTTTTTTAGGAGCATCCCGTGTAGCGCAATCGAGGCTACCTGAACAGCCGAAGACTTCTTACTATATTCGTTAGTCACCAATAGTTATCCATGCAGTATACGGTGAAAATAATATTTGATATTCCTGTCTGAAGACTTAGCAACGTAGCACGGAAGCACTTTCTATATTCAAAGTAATAAACCACCTATATAAAAGTAATTTATTTTTACAATAGTTATCCGCTCTTAGCACTCACAGTAATTTTTCACTAAATGGATTCCTTGAATCAGGTAATTGACACGACACAACCAGTCCAATATTGGATAATATTGAAAGGCCCTGCTCTTCAATTTTTAGTAATTCTTGCTCCAACACCAATGTAAATCGAAGATACCCGCTGATTGTTAACGTCAAGTTGCTAAGCAGCAAGTCTTTTCCAAAAAATTTCTCTCGACCCAGATCACATATTAGTGACGGACACATGCTTTCCCTACCTATATAGTTTTGGATATCCTTAAAAGTGACTCTAATAGGAAAAATATCTGTTTCCGATGCAACCATGTAGTTGGCGCAACGATTTATTCCTTTCTCCTCTCTGGATTTGATATTAGACTGCATAGAGTATTGGCCGTTGGGAATAAGCTTTAGCTTTTCCCTCCCAATCTCGATGCTTACGGGAAATTGCGCCATTATTTCGTCTTTGACTTATGTAAGTTAAAACATTAACCGTAGTTTTCCATTTCTGACCACTATTCCTTTTGTGCTTCGTATGTAATTCCCAGACCCATATTGTCAATTGAAAATAAGTTACTAACCAAATCCGGTATACCCAACTGCGAATAAAAATTTTTATCAAAAGCAACTTGAACATTAAATCTAAGGCTACCCTTCGTATTCACCGACAAACCACTCAGCTTAATTGACACCTCTTTTAACGCATTTTCTGCGCTATCAGTAATTTGTTGAAGAAGGGGTGGCAATGTGAATTCTACAGGGCTTTTGCTGTTCCATTGCCCCACCCACTCCACAATATGGCCAAAGTTAATTGAAATCACCTGCTCTGGGTCCATACTAAAAGAAATACCTTCTTCCAATTTATTTTTGATAGCCGACACCGCTACATTCGCTTCGTCAACTCCCTGCTTAACACTTGCTTTCAAATCTGGAAATGAAGTGGATTGCAACGACACACTGTGTCCACCGATTATTATGGTCGTCGTGAGATGAGTAATGGCAGCAGACATAATGTCTCTCCTAATTTAGATTAGATGATATACTCAGGTATACGTAGTGCTCGTTTATTTACTTTGTTTAGCACATACGCCACCGCCCGCTGGGATAATTTCGAATATACAAAATAACGAGTGCACTAAAAATACTCCGGAAATTGTTTTTTGGCCTGCTCTAGTTCGCGTACACTCATATGTGGCAATAAGTCACTAGGCTTATTTACCTCTATTTCTATACCAGTGGAACCGTCATAATATAAATCGAACCACGCTGCTGTACTCGCTTCGCCCGATGCTTGCAATATTTTCTTATCGGACTCATCCAAATCAAAATTGTAAGTACTATATTCTTTATCATTAATCTGTACAGTGAGGTGGGAATATTTTTCGTATGTCTCCATTCGATTGTTTTCTACCGGTGCCTGAGTATCCACACCCACTAATACAGTATCTCGAAAAGCATAATAGGCTCCCCAAAATTCATTACTAATTTTTTCCAAAATTCCCGGTTGTTTTTGTTTCGCAGAATTCCAAAAAATGTTCTTAATCTCGTCGTCACTATCCACCCTAAACCCTAAGGTGCTCAAATTCTGCTTTAACGCTCCGGTCGTTAGCAAATTTATTCCCGCTTCGAAGTAAGGAAACGAATCAAAAATACTCATGGGGTAATTATTCAAAACGCCACCATCTACATATTCTTTTCCATTATATATGACGCTTTTAAAGACCCAAGGCAACGACATCGAAATTCTCACTGCGGTAGCAACCGGCATGCTTGGTGTTGTAAATTCGCTGAATATCTCTAGCTTTTGGTCCGTATAGTTTGTACCTGTAAAGCAAATATTGGACAACTCAAGCTCCGGAAAATAATTTCTCAGCTGACCGTATTCCGAAAATAGTATCCCACCATTTTTTGCCCTTAACTCACTCACAAACTCATATCGCTTGGCGAGCGTTTTCTTAAATTCTTTATTACTGACAATTTCACGAATAAACACTACTTTTTGCCATTGCTTACTGCCTTTTGAGTACTCTTCTAACGCTTGTTGGTAACTAGAAAATAATTTACTCGGGAAGTATTTTTTAAGTAGTATCGCTTCGATAATCTTAGCGTCAGAATTTTCAGATAACGAGACACTTTCCTTTGCGAACTCGTAAGCACTTTCTATACGTTGCTGAATAATATGCTTCGCCCAGTTTTCTAGCTTTTCACCTAGAAACAAACCTCGGCCTTTGTCTTCAGTTTTAAATGACAGATTCTCTATCGCACCCTTTACAGTACTAAACCACCCCCATATACCGGTTTTCTCTTCAGGGAGTATGTCTTTAAAATCATTCAAATCGACGTCCCAAACAATCTCTTTTATATTTTTCGCGTTATAACCTAAACCAATCGCTAGTGCGGTCATAGCACCTGCGGAACTACCACCCACGTTTTTTACCGTTTCTAACACACCCTTTTTCTCCAACACATCGGCAGCACCTACATACACCAGGCCTTTAGGCCCACCGCCTTCGAAAACCAAGTTCTCAATGGGAGCTTGTCCAGTAATAACTCCAAATTTATCCCCTTTTTTGTACACGCTATTAATTTTCATGAACGACTTCCCCAATAGTTCCAACGTCTTAATCCAGCGATAGGCGCAATACAAGTGCTATCACATTGTTGCAATAAATTCCGGATCTTCATAACCTGTTATGCATGACTCAGCACTGCGCATCGACCGAAATTAAGGCGCAATCACATATCAGGTATTAGTTAAGCACACCCGTAAATAAGTTATGGATCACTCTGGTATCAATTTGGTATCAAGCAGTGACTACTGCTGAAGATATCAATGCAGATCGTGCTTGCTAATTTCTTGTCAAAGGGGAAAACTATTGGTAGATTTCGGCACGGATGGCAATAACTACATTGAAGTTAGAGATGAATTTGATATATGCAGGAATCAGTCGTGCGTTGAAGAGATTCTGTTCCCACTGCCGTGCTGCCTACTTTACACACTGGCCGTTGATTCTGGAGAAAATGTATCGCTAGAAATTAAACGCTTCTTTTGAGCGACAACGTGCTGCAAAAAACACCTGATCTTGGCAGGCTTGACAGGTTTGAGGAAAATCGTATAGTTATTATTTTTTGCTACATTAATCGGTGCGCTGGTTGTATTACCCGTAATTATTAATGTAGGCACTGTACTCGTACAGTTTTTTTCCACTGCCTTCACAATATCAATGCCATTTCTATTACCTTTCAAGTCGTAGTCTATGATCATACAATCCAACCTATCAGTATTATTGACTTTCTTTAGTGCGCCTTCCACCGAAGTCGACGTTAATACTGAGCATCCCCACCCTTTCAACAAATAACAGATTCCACCAAGAATGGCTGTATCATCATCGACCACCAACACACAAAGCCCGCTCAAATCAATCATTGCATTATCAACATTATCTTTTTCTCTATCTACTTGTGTCATGTCACCTAGCGGCACACTCAACACAAAACAAGTTCCACTATTTGTATAAGAAAATAACGTAAGCTTTAATTCCAATAATCTGACGATACGCTGCACTATTGACAACCCAAGACCAAACCCTTCGCCTTTAGGGCCACTGTCATCACCCAACTGATAGAACTCTTCAAATATTTTTTCTTGCTTCGATTCAGGTATCCCAACACCACTGTCTTTGATTTGTATCTCAAGATTTTCACCACTTATTTTAGTGAAAATTTCAACATACCCTTCTTCAGTGTAACGAATTGCATTACTGACCAAATTTCTAATAATAGTTTCTATAAGCACCGAATCGCTATAAACAGCAACTTTTTCGACGGCGCAAGTCCACTTTAATCCTTTTTCTTTCGCCTGTAAGGCGTAATCATTATTTATCCGCGATACAATTTTTGTAACATCACAATGTCGTTTGTTTGGGGAAATAACACCGGCGTCAAAGGTTGAAATATCAATGAGCGAGGTAAAAAGACTGTTGAGCGCACTAATCGATAACCCCATATTGTTTATATGATGAGCGAGATCAGGTGACGTATTCCTATTTTTTACTATATCGTAGTATAACAACAAGGCCGATAGGGGCTGGCGCACATCATGACTAGCCGCGGCTAAAAACTTCGACTTTGCCAGATTCGCTTGCTTTGCCAAATCCCTTTGTGTTGACAATTTTTCTATTAAATTCATGTTTTCATAGCGCAACCGCATGTTATCTACAAACTCCCTATTTATACGGCGCGCAAAAGTAATGAATGAAATGATAATTAGCACAGAAAGTGCAAACATCCCCACATTCATGTAGTTTACATTAAGAAAACAGCGAATCGAAAAAGCAACCAATACGGGAATTGAAAATGCGTAAAATGCCGGGATATAAATTACGTGACGAGCAAAACCTGCCGTAACCACACCTACTACGACGAAAAAATTTACAAGTTCATACTCCAATGAATCTGGAATATAAAAAAACAAACACGCGTATAACCAGAGCAACCCAAATAGAAATTCACTTGTTAAGCCTACACGTTTCCAGTAATGTATATTATTCTCATCAAGTACCTGCTTTCTGAATTTCTTTTTAATCGCATTACTGTTAACGTTAAATGCAAAGGCAGCGACAAGCCAGGGCAGCAACAATGCGCTATCCGTATACGGCCATAAGATCAGGGACAAAATAATTGCAGCCGTTACGTTACTCGGCGGCATCGATCCAGGCCGAAATAATGTTTCCAGTTGAATTTTAGCTATATAATTCTCTTGCATATAACGAAACCAATGCTAACCACTATCTGCGCCATTATTGCTGTATCGCAACTAATCAGTCACACGTTAGCCGCAATGTAATCGTTATACTAAGCCGCTTTTATTATGATTAATAATAACATCAACTATCCTAGTAGCCTGCCTGAGAACAGAAGCCACCACAAAAGAATGCCATACTGATACTGCTATGCAATTATTTAAAGCGAATATAGAACATATTTAGTGACAATGGCGGGAAAAATGAGCCCAGATGGTGTTCCCATAGTAGGCTTTCAGTTCTCGGATAGGTTTCTAGGCAACCGCCATATCCGGAACATAAACCCCTCCTGATATGATTAACTTAAGCACATTCTTCAATACACTGCTGGAAATTGATTTATGAATGTACCCTTGAGCACCGTGTTGTATCGCCTCAACCATTATTTTTTTTTCTTCAGTTGCCGAAAGCAAAGCTATTGGTAGAAGCGGGAATTTTTCTTGTATTTTGTAGAACCCCGACAAACCAGTTGCGTCTGGAAGCTTTAGGTCAAGCAGCATTAAGTCCAGGTCTGTTTGTTCAGTCACTACAGAGATTGCACCCATTAACGACGATGCTTCAAGCACCTCATACTTGTCATCAAAGGCTTGCAGGATGTAGAGCAACCCTTCTCGGAAAACCGCATGATCATCGACAATAAGAATTTTGCTGCTAAAATTCACAGGCAAACGTTGAGATATGTCATTTTGTACACATTGCGTCGCGCAATTCTTGTCTTTTGCGCGGCTCGTAGAACCCCCTACAAAATCTTCAGCGTGAGAATACTTTGATAAAATGTCTTGAATTCTGACTTCGTAAAACAATGCCAAGGTACGCGCCGTACGATAACTAATCGAATTTCCCTTTTCAGCACGTTTCAATGAAGCTATCGAAAGAGGTAGTCTCTTCTGGCTACAAGATTTAGCGACGCCTTCCTGGCTTAACCCTACCCGCTTTCTTAACGCTTTTAACTCTTGACTGCAGAGCACAACAGATCCATCTTTTGAAAATGGCGCAGTTAACCCTGCGATATTGGTTTTACTATTACCCACAGATTATACACGTCAATTTATTGCACTCGATTGATAATGCAGTTTAGTTCGAAATCACAGCTTCACCCAAGGTTACTGAAACAACCTCTCTACCATCAGTGAATAAATCAACTCAGAAAAATAATAATTATAATCTACGCTAGTGGTTTTAAACAGCAATGTAAAAACCCAGGCACCCGGCCACCTAATCGACAACACGGCCCGCCTAGCTCACTTCGCGATAATATAATAGTAGCCTTTAATTATTATTTTTGAAGTGAAATATATCTTTTATATACAATTTATTATGGCGTTAACCCTCTCAAAATATCTTCTCGTCCGTGCATTATGCTTTTGAGCTATTCGAACCGCAATTAACCGTATTCTGTCAAAATAACATTTTAAGCAACATCTAACCCCAGAATATGATTTAGCGCAACGCTATAATTCAGCGCACACAAAAACGAAAGACCACCAGCACCAAGCTCACTAATGATGCGTTCCAGCTATCTATTTTCTCTTCCCACAATGCTTCCTCTTGGAGCTCAACTAAATATGTCGCCAGCTATTCAATTGAATCGTAGCCGCAACCTCAACTCGGATGAAAGTTTATTTGATGTAAGCAAGCCCGTCTGATTCCTACGCGTCCTCTTGCCTTACATTCGTGGGTGACACATATAAGCGCGCTGAGATTATTGGATTTTGGGCTTCCATTCAAAACTAAGATGTTTTTCATTACCTAACTCCCAGCCTTTTTCCTTGCTATGCTGTATCTGCCAATAAAGGCAGGAAAAATAATGCGAGAGGAAAACCAAGCAATATCATTAGCCATATAAGTATTTGCCCTGTATATTTAACCAATAGAGAGAAATAAATACTACAAAAAACAAACGTTATAGCAGCACTCATTAGCACCATAATAAATGGCTCACTTTCAATCAAGCTAAGCGCAGATGTTAATATAGTAAATATACACGCCACTAGTATTGGACGACTCAGTTTATCGGCGATATAAGCCGCCCCAATTAAGAAAAGAATGCCCATAACTTACAAACCCTGACTATCCCGATTAATTAATGATGTTATTTTTAAACACAACGTTTACATTGAGCTTTCACTTACCTTTGGCTACGTCCATTGCGACAAAGAGGGCGATTAGCCAACGGCATTACAAAAAGCAAAAGGTAAGGTCTCAACTCGAACGATTGGTTATGTACACCGTTCCTTGAAATTATAACTCCAATCTACTCGAACGCGTACATTCAACTTATTTTATACACATAGGTATTTAGCATGCGAACAAATATCGTAATATCGGTGGCTCACTTACGTTCGGCCCTCTATTCCCAACTTAGCCTAATATTGTATAGTTATATTTCAAATTCTATTTCGTCACAAATTTCTTCTAACTCTTCTATAATACGAATAAATTTTGTCCCAAACGGCGTTATCACATATTCAACACGTGGAGGAACTTCGTTGAAAGCAATGCGTTCAATTATTCCAAACTCAATGTTTTTTCGTAGACACTCATTGAGCACTTTTGTCGTCAGCCCATCAACACTTCGAACCATTTCACCAGGACGGTTGATGCTATTTGACAGAAGCTGATATATCGTAAGAGACCATTTACAGCGAAAAACGGCATGAACCATGTTTGCGCTCCGCTCAGGCGCAGCTTTTCTATTAAATATTTTTTTCTTTGTATTCATTAAGATATACCCATAAGTACCTACATTACTGCATTGTACCTACTTTTCAATAGGTTAGATATCTCCATAAACTCCATCACCTTGAAACTAACGATGGAGATTACATAATGAAAAATAAAACGCAACCCGTAGCCCTAATAGTGGGCGGTTCAAGTGGAATAGGCTTAGCTGCAGCAAAACTCTTACTAGAGCGCGATGTTAAAACCGTGATTGTGGGCAAATCATCGGATAAGCTAGAAGCGGCGAAACGTACACTTTCGACATTTGAGAATATCGAATTTCTCCAAGCCAATCTATACGAACAAACTGATGTACAACGCATTATTGCGTTTACACAGAACCCAGATTACCACATCAAGTACCTGCTAAATGCAGCGGGATGTTTCAAACCCACGCCTTTCCTTGAGCATACCAGTGAAGACTATGACGCTTATCTAGAATTAAATCGAGCTATATTCTTCATCTCGCAGGCAGTGGCAAAGAACATGGCAAAATTTGGTGGCGGCTCAATTGTAAATATCGGTTCAATGTGGGCAAAACAAGCAATTAAAGCGACACCTTCCTCTGCGTACTCAATGGCGAAAGCCGGAATACATGCATTTACGCAACACATGGCGATGGAGCTCGCAGACCATAATATTCGAGTAAACGCAGTTTCTCCGGCAGTGGTCAAAACACCTGTATACGAGGCATTCATTGACCCCAGCGTAATGGACGAAACACTGGCAACATTTAACAGCTTTCACCCCATTGGGCGAATCGGCATGCCAGAAGATGTGGCCAAGACCATTAACTTCTTGCTTGGTGCTGATGCTAGTTGGATTACTGGCGCTATTTGGGACGTTGATGGTGGTGTAATCGCTGGTCGCAACTGAATACAGATTGGGGGGCAGCTTAATGCCGTCACCCGACAAGTACGTGAAGTATAATCAGGATAGGGGGGTGCCTCACAGCATCCCTATCCTTCCACAACACCCGAGCCTACGGTAACCGTTCATTCAAGGCCGTTATTGCCCCCGACGATCTACTTCTAATTTGAAAAAATTGTATCCGTATTTTGTTTTCCATAAACGCGGCGTTAACGCATCAATGCAATAATCGGTTGGATTAATGCCGTGCATTTTACAGGTTTGGATTAAACGTTGAATGATGCCGATTTGCGCTGCCCTCGCTTCCGTCCAACTAAATAACCCATGACGCCGCCCCATCGGAATGGGTCGTATCGTGCGCTCTACCATGCCAGTATCCATCGGTACACTAAGCTCACTGAGGAAAACCTTAAGCGTCTCTTCATGGCTCAAGCTGTACTGAAGTGCAGTGGCAAACGGGGATTGTGGTAATAGATCCGGGCGCTGACATTGCGCATCGACCTATTGATAAAACGACTCAACGATGGCTTGGCAATGTTGGCCTCGGTCTTTCATCTAACCGGCGGATAACGGAGGAGTTTTTTGTGTGGCAAAATTACGAAGCAGTGCCACACAAAAAACTCCTCCGTTGTTCGTCCGTGTTAAGCGCCTCGCTAGATGCTTTTTTGTATGCTACATTGAGAATACGCACTTCATATGCGCATACCAAACAAAGGATAGCCCAAGTGCAACGTATTTTTGATGAAAGAGCTAAAAAAAAACCTACAAACCTTAGCATTAACAGTGACCTACTTTCTAAAGCGAAAGGATTGAATATAAATCTCTCTGCCACCCTAGAACATGCCCTAGAAACAGAAGTAAGAGCTGCTGAAAAAAAATGATGGCTAAAAAGCCATTGACTCTTTAAATAAGCTTGTAGATGAACATGGATTGTTCTCTGATTATTATAGGAAATTCTAGTGAGACAATTTACGCTTTACCGAAATAACAATAAATCATCCAACAAAACATACCCGTACTTCGTCGATATACAAAATACTTTGCTGAGCGATCTGAATGCTAAGCTTATCATTCCACTATCCCCGCATAGAATCATTGACAATACAGCTGCCAAAAATTGTACCCTATTATACAAATTACTAATCAAGGAAAATTTGTATTATTAACCCATCAAATGACATCTGTACCTAAATCAATTTTAAAAATAGAAATTACTTCACTAGAGAATTACCGCTACGATATTTTAGGTGCAGTCGATATGTTATTGTCTGGAATCTAACGCTCTTGCTAAATGGCCATTTTTACTGCGCCTCGCAAAGCGAAACGGCGTATAAATGGTCAGGTTGAGCGACTTGTATGGTTAAGCGCCCCTAAATTTATAACAAACAAGGTTTAAGGTTCGGGAACTCCCGAACCTTAAACGAATAGATCTCCTCCCTTAAGAGGTTGGCGTCAGATCTCCATCAGCCATTAGAATAATTTTCATATCTGTAGTGTTCGCATCCGGAGAAATTAAGTTCAATCCGAAGCGATCATCGTAGGGTGATCCATACACCCCTCCATAATTCAATGTAATTCCCGCATTATTTCCGTCAGAGTTCAAGAACACAGCATTTCCGTACAAACTGTAATAGGGTAATGCTCCCTGTGCTTTAGAATATCCCAACTGTGGATTCTGCCACCATTCGTAACTTGTTAACTCACTCAAAGTTTTATTTGGATTGGATTCCGAAGTCGTTTCACTTCCTGGAAATCCACAAGTGATTCCTTCTGCAAAGTCACCGGCCGCTTTTTTCATCGCGGCTGCTTCCACGTTTGCTTTACCAAAATCGTGGATGAAATCATCCCATCCGCTCCAGGAAACTTTAATTCCTGTACCTTTTAGCGCCGCCTGATAGATGAAGTTCGTCATATACAGGTGGCTTTTTGGAAAATCTTCTACGATTTCGTCTGCCGCAATATCAATAACCAGATTATCGTATTTATAGCTTTGAATTGCCGTACCTGAGTTGGCAGCCGTTGCATTCACATACCCCTTCAACTGAACACTATATGTTCCAGCAGGAGCCAATATATCTGGTTCTTTTGCTTTTGTTACAATCGCGTCAAAATGATAATCGAGATTATAGATTACGGTATTGCTCGCTTTACTAGGTGTAACGTTTTTTGCTTTAGTCGTAGATGGAAATCCAGCTGATCCTTGTCCTCCTGGATTAGCGCCCGGAGCAAGGTTAGTTAATTTCTTCACTACGCTATTCGATCCGTATTTTTTATACAACGACTGGAGATAAGGATTGAACATCAGATACGGAGTTTGAATGTCACCATTCGGGAAAACGTTTGCACCTATTGCGCGAATAAATTTACCATTGTCGTCGAGATAAATTACAGCAGTGGATTCTCCCGAGAACACAGAACATTTTGTAAACGCATTGAACATGTCGGTTGTATTCAAGGTGTTACCAATTCTGGATTGCACTGTTCCAGTGTTTTCAAACTGAAGGCTGATAGATCCGCCAAATTGGGAGATATTTGTAATATCAGCACCCCCAGTGGTTCCGTTGTAAGAAATTTCAAAAACCGAATAACGTGGTGTGGATTTACTTAAGAAAGTCGGCTGACTTCCTACCCCTAGTTTTTCAATCCCAGCTGCATGACCATATGAGATAAACCCAACTAGTGATGTCGCAGAGTTTAACTGCAATCCTTTCGACGCAACATCTGCAAGACTGTATGCTTTCGAAGTTCCATACTTCGTATTGTCAATCGTTATGGCGTTGGTGCTAAAGTCGATATTATCTTTTGTTCCATTCGGATCGTAAACCATTTCTGAGGCCGCAGCCGCAAAGGTTACGTAAACGTTGTCGCTTGTTAGCGCTGCATTACCCAATGCTGTCATGTCAAATTTAATGTTCATCATAATTTCAAAGACCGTTATAGAGGGAGCGAGTTATAATTCTAATTCATCAGATTCATAGGTCAAGTCACTAAAAGGTTAATTAGGATAGGGGAATGCCTTACAGCATCCCTCCCCCCACACCACCCGGGCATGCGGATCACGTACCACGGCGGTTCGGTTGATTGAGTCATCATTGACGATCCACTAAATTCGGCAAACCAAGCTTGTTAAAATAATGCCACGGGATCGCTATGACAAGGGCCGGACTTTGACTCAAACGCCAAGGGCCATGTGCTGCCACATTCAACGTGATAGTGCACCACACTCTTTTCTGCTCGACCTGTAAAATTCGAGATATGCTCTCAAATTTTATAGGTATTAGAGGTAATCGGCCTGCTAAGTGCTGGAAATGAACCTAAAGCTCCACCTTTCACCTATGCGTAATGATTCATCCGGCCGCTTCGGTTGTTGTAATAGCATGTAATGTATTTGCACGAAAAGCCATTGTATAAATAGAATCTGCGAGCTAGTCTTTTGGCTGTTGTTCTATTAGGTACCGACAGTTATTTCACTTTCCAGCTATCGATAGGAATAATCAGTACCCAATGAATCCGGGCGGCAATTTTCGGGTGACCAAAGGACTATTATTTTGTGCCATATAAATGTTGTTTTCTATCCCCTGACGGCCAATGGCTTTCCAGGCAGACCTATAATGTTAAAGGTGACAAACATGAAAAAATATAGCGTAATCGTAATTCAAGGATTGCTGTCCATTATCCTGGCATTATTTTTCGGTAATTTATTGGCAGCGGAAAACCATCCTTTCCCACAAAACATAAGCTATTCTGGCATTAAACCAAACAATGAAACTCTATCTGCACAAAATGATGCTGTGTCTGCGTTTTATGACTATTGGAAAGGTCGCTACCTGAAACTATCGAATGATGGACATTACTACGTGCACGGCGCAGATACCTACGGCAGCGGCAAAGGCACTTCCGAAAGCCATGGTTATGGCATGCTGTTAACCGTGCTTATGGCGGGGCATAATCAAAATGCGAAGCAGGAATTTGATGGTTTATATCATTTTTTTGATACACACCGCAGCAGCATTAATAATCAACTAATGGGGTGGTTTATTGATGCGCAAGAATCCGGCTCGGGAACATTCAGCTCGGCTACTGATGGCGACATGGATATAGCCTATGCACTTTTGTTGGCTGACAAGCAGTGGGGCTCCGCGGGCAGTATCAATTATTTGGCGAAAGCAATCGAGATGATCAATAGTGGAATTCGGACAGGTGATTACAACGAAGATTCCCGGCGCCTAATGCTGGGGGATTGGGATAACAAACTCTATACAAGCCGTTCCTCCGACTGGATGCCGGGACACCTGCGAGCCTATGCCAATGCCACCGGTGATTCAGAATGGTTATTGGCCATTGATGAGATATTTACAATGGTCGCTGTCATTAATAACCTAAATAACAATACTGGATTAATGCCTGATTTTGTCACCGGCGCATCTGTAGTGCCTGATTACTATAATGACAATGAAACCGGTGAAGATAACCCTGGTTATTATTATTACAATGCGGCACGCACGCCAATGCGCTTGGCGATGGATTATATTCATAATGGCAACACCGCGGCAAAAGATGCTTCCGACACCTTAACCACATGGGTAAAGCAACAGGTTGGCGAAAATTACAATTTTAATAATTATTACTCAGGCTATACTGTACAAGGTGTTATGTTGCAGGGAGCAGATTACAATTCCACCGTATTCATTGCGCCGGTTATCGTAGCCGCATCAGTCAATCCCGCCAATCAGGATTTTGTCAATGCCGGGTGGAATTATATCAAAGACACCAAGGAAGACTATTTTGAAGATAGCATCAATTTATTGAGCATGCTGGCATTGACGGGAAACTGGTGGGCGCCAAACCAAACAGGCGGTGGCAACGGCCTACCGGTAGCAATAGCTACATCAGCAACAACAGAAAAAAACATGCCTGTGACTATTAGCCTTAGTGGCTTCGATTCTAACGGTACTATCACGGCTTATACCTTGGCGATCCAGCCAAATTACGGAACGATCACGTTGTCCGGCAATCAGGCGACCTATACACCCGGTGCGGATTACGTGGGCGCAGACAGCGTAAGTTATACTGTGACCGACAATGATGGCAATGTATCTGCCCCGGCAAACGTTTCGCTAACCATCAATGATAGTGCCGCGTCGATACTGGCCTGTGCGGTGAATGAGTCAGTGTGGAATGATGGCTTTGTTGCCTATGTTACGGTAACCAATACATCGAATATCACCATGAATGGTTGGCAGGTAGTGCTTACCTTAGGCGATGGCGAGCAATTTGACTACGGCTGGTCAGCCAATTTTGACAACACCGGCGCACTCACGGCAAGCCATGTGGATTGGAACCAGGAATTATTGCCGGGTGCATCAACGGATTTTGGTTTATTGGGTAGTTATAGTGGAAATCACTTAGCCGTGGGCTGTCAGTAACTACGGTACCGGGCACTGTATTGGGGTTCTTTATTGAAATGCAAGCATGTATTGGGGGCAGAGAACAACGGCTTCTTCTCTGGTCCCCTAATCCTGCTTTTATTGTGGCTTGGCGAGAATCAGAATCCCCGCTAAGCATGGCGTACTGCTCCAGTTTTGCCAGCGTTGATACTAGCAAATTATTATTCCAGGATGAAAGACCACATTCAACGTGATAGTGGCGACAAATGGATAAAGCCGTTTTGTTTACCTTGATAGCGCAGAAAATCATCGGAAACCGACCTAACAGAATCGAGCCGAGAGTCATTAAACGAAGGCCAAAACCTTATACATTTCTAATGGAAAAACGAGCCCAAGCACGGGATAGAGTTAGAAAATACGGCCAACCTAAAAAGCTTAACTAAGTGCCATTCGGGCTACACCCTGCTTTTCATTTCTCGCAAAATTGTCTTCTTGTACTCAATTATTAATAACCTTCGCCAATTACCGCGTGCATGAGAACGTTTATTACCATGCTCAATGCCATGGCTAGAGACAGGTGTGCATGGGCTTATTGATTAATTTTTATTGGGGGTTGATGCCACAGTCGCTTGTTATGTGAAACCAACTAAGGATCTCCATATTCATTATCAACATCTTTATATATGCCAAAATATTCATCAGTTACTGTTCCACCTTGATCAGACCCAATAAAAACATCATGATTTATGATGAAATGCAATAAACTTTAATACTTTATCACCTTGAAGAGAATTGTTACCTTCAATAGTTAATTTCCCATGATGAAAGCCTAATTTATCAGAAAGCCATTTCCCTAAGAATATAATTCCTTTGCATTCTTTACATCGAATGTATCCATAAGTTGACATTATTACTTTCTCATTTTATTTCTTGTACACCTAACGCCAAGCTAAACGGCCAAGCTGGCTGTTTAGCTTGGCCCGAGTGTGTGCTATTTTTTGCACACACAATTTAAGCGTGTTGTTATGTGATTTATTAATCAGTTGGATGAGATATTGAAAAACACTGTCTTTTCTAATTCTATACTTTGTTGAAATGTCAGAGGATTACTTGTTAGTCGTTGAATAACCAAAGCCCCCTCAACAACAATCAAAAAATGTTCTGATCTTGTTTTTGCTTCGTCCTGACTCAGTCCGACTTCTTGTCCTAAATTTATGAGAGCCGAAAGCCAGGCATTATAATCTTTATTTAATAATTCGTTAATCTCTGGTTTTGTTTCCCCAAGGCTAAGAATATTCAACAAACAATTTTTTCTTCCATCGTTATAAAAAGCCTTGATGGTGGTAAGCATATTAGTAAATCGGTTTTCGGGTGTTTCGCTATTATTTAATAACGGTTGTATAACATGTAGATGTAACTGCTCACTAACGTATAACACGACAGCTTTAACCATATCGTCCTTTCCTTTTGGAAAGCGATGGTAGAGGCTAGACTTTTTTAGACCAGTCACTTCAGATAATAATGAGAGTGTTGCACCTTCATAACCACGACTTCGAAATACGTCGAATAGCAATTCTGCTAGAGAAGCGTCATTAATTGTTTGTACTGCCATCTAATAAATCCCAGTAATTTGTTGACAGTATACCGAACGACCGTTACAGTGTCTATATACCGATCGATCGGTATATTTATATTCGCTAACTATATGAAGGAAATTATTATGAACAAAACTGCAATCGTGATTTTATCTGATCCAAAAAATGGTGGTGATGAGGCTCTGGGAAGAGCATTTAATGGCCTTGCCACCGCTTATGAGGTTAAACAGACGGGCGGAGAAGTCTCAATACTTTTTCAAGGAACTGGAACACGATGGATCGGCTATATAACAAAAGAAGATCATCCATTACATGATCTATATAAGTTAGTGAAATCGGATATAACGGGTGTCTCCTGCGGGTGTGCTGACCTTTTCGGAGGCGCTGAAGATGCTACGTCTAATGGGTTTGAATTAATTTCTGAGAACATGATCCCTGGAACCTCAGGACTTCCAAGCGTAGGTAAATTATTAAATTATTCTACAAATGTTTTAGTATTTTAGTGTTCTGGTGAGCCAAATGACAGAAATCAACCATTTTCACAAGGGTGAAATTGACGTTCAGAAAGCAACTGGGGAACAAGACATTGCTATTAGAGTAAGTAATATCATCCAGGAAGCAATCCCGTCGAGAGCATTTGATTTTATTCGCAAACAAGTCGTTGTTTGGATTGGTATTGAAAATGAGAATAATTATCCGTGTGCATTTCCGTTATTTGGCTCACCTGGTTTTATCTCTCCCGGAGAAGGAACAATAGTCGAAATTGAAGTGGGAAAGAGTTTTTCTATTCCCAAAGAATGGGGCCGTAACCTGAAAAAGAGAAAACCTATCGGTTGCCTGATTATTGATTTATCAACTCGCGGTAGAATAAGAATTAATGGAATTATCCGTAAGGTCGATAAAACTAGACTACAGATTGATGTGCGTCAAGCCTACCCCAATTGTCAGAAATACATAAGAAAAAGGATATTACAGAGAGAGCCTGATTTCACTCAATTTCAGCTTAAAACAAGTGGCACTGTATTAAATAAAGAAGCTGAGAGTATTATTCATAAGTCCGATACAGCATTTGTTGCAAGTCTGGGCCCGAATGGAGCAGATGTTTCACATCGTGGGGGAATGACTGGATTTATAAAATGCTATTCTCCTAATATGATTCTTATACCAGATTACAAAGGTAATAGTATGTTTAATACACTTGGTAATTTTAAAATAAATCCTCGGGGAGGCATAACAATAATTGATTTTGCCGGGGGTAATTTTTTACAAGTTTTCGGGGTGATTAATATTGTTATTGATAAAGGTGGAGCAGATTTAAACACAGGTGAAACTAACCGATTTTGGGAGTTGATAATACATGAATGGCATTTATACAAATTAGAAGGCAACTTTAAATGGATCGATCAGGATTTTTCATATTACAACCCATAGGTGGAATTTTTACTCACATAACGACTGCATAACCGGACATTTTTTTGATGTTTTTTTTGTGCTAGAGTGGAACGGGGTGCAAAAAAAATCAGCGAAAAAATGGTCCACGTTTATGTGCTTGTTATCTATCATTTGCTTTTAGAACTCTCAAGCATTTTTATACTTTCCTTTAACGAATCTTTTAAATATTTTGGCACATCTCTATTATAATGCTCTCTCAAAACTGGCAGAGCCTTAAGATAGTTCATTTCTGCCAATACTGCCGCAGCGTTTGATTGTGTTCCATATAACCATTTAACTATATTTTTATCATAGCCTTTGAAAAATATATCAGGTTGCTTAAATACATATTTGATAATTAGTTTTCCAGCAGGGTCTCCTGTTTTAACTAAATAACTATGAGCTAGCCCATTAACCCTTCCATCATCTGGTACTAGCCAGCGAATATAATTTTCTAATTCGTTAATATCTACAGTAGAGTCATCACTTTTTACGTAACCAATCACTGATAGGAAAATGACTAATATTTTAAGTGGATTATTCACGGTAGTACCTATTCGTCTTTACAGATAACGATTAAAATCAGTTGATAGAAAAATCAGGGGAGGCTCCGCACGCTTTTGCACACACGACTTGAGCGCTTGTTAGGCTTATACATGTGCTTTTCAACTTAAATACTTTGACCAATAATTGTTAAATGATCTTTCAACAATTTTTTTATCTTCGCTATCAAGCTCAATAATACTAGGTAAATACTGGAAAAAAAAGCGATTGCTGATTTTTGGTTAGTAGTAAGTAATGAATATTTATCATTATAATACTCTGCATTATCTTTTTTTGGATGAAGCGCTTGAAGTGTGCCAATAACCATCATGGAGCTTGGGTCATAATTCTGAATTAAGCGCTGCATTAAAATCGGAATGTAATATTTAAAACCTTTTTTGTCTAAATGAGCCAAACAATCAGCCGAATCAATAGTATCTAGAGGTATTTTTATATAATTATCTGTAGTCTCTGAATTAGATAACATACTGTATTCTTCTTTGCTTATCCCCTCGCAATATATATATCAATTGCTTTCGTTTGATTCAGGCTTGTACCCTCATCCAAAGTTACGCCGTTGAATGCTGCCTCAATATTTTTAAATATTTCATTTTCAATTTGCATGTGGTTTTATTATTATGCCTAACGTTTAAGATAAGTTGATCGTAATACAGAGCGAAGCGGCGTATTACTGGTCAACTGCAGCGCATTGTTATGTGTTTTTATATATTGCACTATTTACCATAATAAAACGTATTATCGTCTAGCTTTTTTTGAGCATTATTCATTAATAGATTTACTCTAGCTTTTTCTTCATCATTTTTAATATCGTTTATAAATGTAGATGAATTATCAATAGCGTAAGAAAGAGTGCGCAATGAGTCTTTTATAGCTATTTTTATTGGTTTTCCGCTTTCCTCTATATTAATTAAGGAATCCGTTATTTTGCTTTGTACTGCTAATGTTTCAATTAACTTATCTGCTTTTCTTTTTGTTTCTACATCTTCTAGCCCTGTAATGACGATATCCTTAATTTGTTGCATTTCAGCTAGATTTTTATGACTTGCATAAGTGGACAAATAATGCCCAGATAGAAAAGAAATAATTACTACAGTGATAGATACGATAATCTTCATGTTTTTATTTATTGCATATAATGATTTAGATAAGCGGCAAACGTAGGCTGGCAAGGCTTTTGCCCCGCAAAAGGCGTGACAGACAAGTGCGTCCGATGGAGTGATTTTTTATGTGTTTTATTTAAAAATAACCATGCAATAGCCGTAATTAACCCGAAAACCATAAAGCCCACCATAAACAGAAGAACAATTCCCATAGAGAAATTGATTAGCCTAGTATTAGATGAATCTTTTGGTTCGCGAAACCATTCAGTTTCTAGTTTCTTAACACCAACATAGTCACCTAAGTTACCACCAAAATATTCACCGTTATCTAATGCTGTTTGGCAGGCATTAATTAAGTTTTTTAGCCCCTCTTCGTCCCCAACAATACAGTCTTCATGGTCGAGCCATTCGCTACCATCTTTCAGATTTTCTGTCTTTTTATTCATTTTATCCATAACTTACACATAACGTGCATTTCACTGGACAAAATAAGCTTGGCAAATTCACCGCCAAGCTTATTTTGATCCATGTGAAAATGCCTTGATACTCATTGAGCCTTCTCACCAGTATAACCTTAATCGGTTATACTGGAAAAGGCAACCAAACCTAGAAAGGAGAAAGCTCAATGAGGTTCTACAATAACACGCATCCCTACTACTGTGGAATAGACCTGCACGCCAGAACACTTTATGTCTGCATTATCGATCAGGCGGGTGAGGTTCTTACCCATAAAGAAATTCCTGACGATTCAGCGCGGCTTCATCAAATACTCGCCCCTTATATTGGCAATATCGTTGTGGGTGTTGAGTGCATGCATTGTTGGTACTGGGTTTCTGATTTCTGCGAGAGTTTATCCGTTGATTTTATCCTCGGCCACGCCTTATACATGAAAGCCATTCATGGCGGCAAGGCAAAAAACGATCGCATTGATTCGCATAAAATCGCGAAGCTTATCAGAGGAGGTAATTTTCCTCTGGCGTATACGTACCCCAAGGAAATGCGTGCCACACGCGATCTGTTACGGCGACGTATTAAGATCGTACGCCATGGGGCGCATCTAAAAGCTCATGTTTCTAATACCACCAGTCAGTATAACCTGCCGCCTCACAGTGTGAATTTGAAAAATGTCAGTGCGCGTGATCAACTTCGATCAACGTTCCCCGATCCGGTGGTGCAGAAAAACATCGACTTAGACATGGCCATACTCGATACTTATGCGAAGGAGCTGAGTAAAGTAGAATGGTTCATTGAACAACTAGCCAAGCAGCATAACCCTGTTCATTTGACGTTACTTAAATCGGTGCACGGCATTGGTCGTATTTTAGCGCTGACCATCATCTACGAGATTGGGAACATCGATCGATTTGACTCTGTGCAGGATTTTGCCTCCTATTCCCGGCTCGTGAAATGCAAAGCCGAGTCTGCCGGTAAGAGCTATGGTACCCAAGGCAATAAAATCGGCAACGCCAATTTGAAATGGGCTTTTTCCGAAGCCGCTGTTTTGCATTTGCGAGGCAATGATGGCGCTAAGAAATATCTAGCCACGTTACAAAAGCGCATGAGCAAAGCCAAGGCGCTGTCGGTGTTGGCACACAAGCTGGGCCGTTGTATTTATCACATGCTAAAAAAAGAGACAGTATTCGATGAAACACGCTTTTTAAGGGGTTAGTCACGCAATGGGGTGAGCTGGAAACCTAACTGGATACTACGGTGGAATGTGTTCTAAACGCGACCGAGTAATCTTTGGTCCTCGAATCATGATCTCGGTTTATACATCAACAACACCGAAGCCAGACGCCTTGATTAGACACCCCATTGGCGTGCATTAATACGATTAGTAAAGTCGCTTACACCTTGGCTGAGCCTGACACTAACTGGATTCTCTACCTGAGAAAGCCTGCCACCTTGAATAGTGCTAGCCTAAGGTTAACCGATGAATGTCTAGTGGCCCTGCTGCTCAACGGACTGAGCAAATGCAGGCAGCGGTGAGACCGCGTTAAGAGACCCTCGTGTGTGTTTGCTGTAAGCGATTTACTGAGCAGCGACGATGACAGATGAAGTATTCGATTTTGCTAATCGCTTTAATTTTAGCTCTAAAAAAGAAAAAAGAGCTGAAAAAGATAGCTAGTGCCTATTGACAGACGGAAGGCTCATATGTGTTAGAGCCTATATTGCTAACAGCATCTATTAACGGCTCTAGACTATGATCAAGCTTTTTGAGCCTGATCTCCCGAATGCCATACTGCTGAGGGCCAATATAATTTATGTCATAGGTAAGCATTCCCGCGTCTTCAATAACTTGGAGATTTGCTTTTACTCTTTCAAACGTATCACCTTGTATTTCTGCTTTGGATTCGATGTTTGTTTCTAGAACCTCAATGGCTGGCCAAAGGAAACGCGTTTCTCGCTTTATTGATCCCAATGCAGAGATTAGTTTGTTGTCGATTTTTTCATTGATTAAACCGATGGCTTTTTCTGGCTCAGATGGTTGGCTTTCCAACTGATTTTTGATTGCCTTCAAATCACTTATCGACTTATCTTCATGAAATGCTACTTCTTTATCGCCAACTTTCACGCTAGCTAATCGTGTAAAGAGCGCACGCATTTCATGGCGAAGCACAACGGCGAAGCCAATTATTAGCAACTGCCAAAAAGAAAAGCCAAGTTTTTCTAGGGCCTCTATGTATTCCATATTTTTGCTCTAACGTTTTGGTTAACAGGCGATTATTTCAATGCGCGGGTTCTTGCGCATTGAAATAATTGTCCTGGTTAAACCATTTGTTAGATTCATTTTAGCCACAACTTGTCAACTTACGTATTGATTTAATTTCCTGTTCTTGTATTCCTAACGATTCAAGAAAATCCTGATGGGCTTCGGGTGATATTCTCTCAAACTCAACATGCCACCTTTCCATATCACTATCATCTAATCCTGTTGCTCTCAGTAATGAAACCCACTGCTCTTTGCTCATTATCCTGGAATGCTTGATCGCGTTTTTATTCTCCAGTATTTGAATAATCACACTTTGTTGATATCTCATATTTTGGATTTCTTCATTAATCTTGAATAAACGATTCTCAAGGACAGAACATACTTTATTGTTATCCATCTCTATAAGATTGGCAATAGATTCTAGTGACAATCCGGTTTCACGAAAATGTGCAATTTTTTCCATTTTTAATATGTCGTTATCAGAATACAGCCTATAGTTTGCTTCACTTCTTCCACTCGGTGAAAGTAACCCAATTGAATCGTAATAAAGTAAAGTACTTCGTGATACCGAAAATTTTTTAGCGATTTGACCTATCGTATGCATAATAATTGGCTTATGTTTTATAAAAGCCCAGTTATCCGCTAGCGGATAACTGGGCTATCGTATTTGGTGATATTAATGATGATGAATTGTAGCTTCCTGTTTCATCAGTTCATTGCCATCAATCATTTTTCCTGTAGTAAGATAGTGGTTAATGGCGGCTTTAAATTCCTCCATGAATTTATTGAAACTTTCAACAGTAAAATCATTCACAATTTTCTCTCCATTCGTACCAAGCGCAGTTTGCTCGTAAGAAACACTAGCGCTCGTTGATTTTTCCTCTTCTTTATCAAGTTTTATTGCAAATTTTCCTACGATAACTTCTGGAACTATCCTATACATTGCTACTTCGAAATTAACAGGGTCATATTTAGTAACAATCCAAATTGCGTCATTTGGTGTATCAGTTTCGACAAAAAGGCATTCTTGTTCCATTACTCCAGAGTTCGACACCACAAGCTTAGGATCCCAATCTGGAGTCCAATCTTTCTCTTTAACGGGACACAGTAATGGGAACACTTCATTCCGAGTCCCCTTCCATATTTGTACACAACTATGCTTTCTACGTATAGGTTGATTTATTTTCATAATTTACCTCTCTAGGTTATTGAAATTAACGATTTCACACCGTAAAAATCAAGCCTAAAGTATAAAGCTATAGTCAGGTCAACCCTAAAAATCTAACGTTTAAGCTGTGGGGCACAAGCCGCATCGCGGCGCAGTGTCCCACACGAGCACCTTGTTAGGCGCCATTTCCACATTCATCTAAGTTACTAACCTGGATCGTTTCGCACGGAAATTTATGCGGCTTGATAGCCTCAGTAGGTCCAAGCACCGTAAGACTAGAAACCCAGGCCCCTTTTGCGCCAACAACGTGCTCCCATTCACCAACAATCGTGTTGCCAGACCTCTTTCCTCTGTAATAAACATCTTGACTCTTGTTTTCACCATGTTTCAACGGATGCAACAGAAGCGAATACGATCCATTTTCCACACTGCCGCTTACAGATGCTTCCTCCATATTCCCATCAAATGCGACCCCCTTTACCTTCCTGCCTTGAATTTGAATATCTACGTGAAGCGGAAACTTAACATCACTGCCCGGATAGGAATAATGACCGATCCATTTTTCACTGATGGTTTCCTCGGAGCACCCTAAAAGCAATGCGGTGCTTAATAGGCATAACCCGAGAAGGCCTATGGGCATCTTGATTTTTGGGGCCAGTTGATTACTCATCTTTTTTGGCGCCGTCGTGGTAGAACCGCCAGTTACCCGACGGTCCCCACACAGATCCGGACGTGCGGAACTACCGCATCCGGCTCTTCATTCATGTTATTCACCCGTGCCATCACGGCCCTAGTACCAGTCAACTATT
>Ga0316202_10000186_pt1 | contig 91917 bp, 67 predicted proteins | sample 3monrhotite_MG_FD_204934 | JGI IMG/M metagenome (GOLD analysis project Ga0316202, IMG submission 204934) | Microbial mat bacterial communities from mineral coupon in-situ incubated in ocean water Damariscotta River, Maine, United States -... | ecosystem: Environmental > Aquatic > Marine >... | reverse complement strand
CCGGCCGCGCGGCGCAGCGCGAGCCCTGAGAGCCGGGCCCGCCGACCTACGTCTAGGTCGCAGGTGGCAGAGCATGCTCCATAAGTCTCGGCACGACAAGGCTCGCGCAGCGGACCCTGGGTCCGCCGCGCTAAAGCGAGAACTCTGTTCCCGCACGGCCGCGCGGCGCAGCGGGAGCCCTGAGAGCCGGGCCCGCCGACCTACGTCTAGGTCGCAGGTGGCAGAGCATGCTCCATAAGTCTCGGCACGACAAGGCTCGCGCAGCGGACCCTGGGTCCGCCGCGCTAAAGCGAGAACTCTGTTCCCAGCCCGGCCGCGCGGGGTCGCGCGGGGGCCCAGGTGGCAGAGCGAGCAGTCCAAGTCTTGTCGTGACAAGGGTCCTAGGGCGGACCCTGGGTCCGCCGCGCTAAAGCGAGAACTCTGTTCCCGCAGTCAGAAGGTGAAGAGCAGAGGCAGAGCGACTGCAAACACGCCCTTGGGGGGCTTCACGAGAAACATGAAAGCGAAGACGGCTGTGATCACGGCGCCGATCGCGGCTGCCTCGAAGACGTTCGTCGCGTGCGGCGAGACGGCACCGCCAGCGACCCCCAGCCCGAGGGCGAGGAGGACCTTCAAGCCCACCTTCAGCCTGGAGTGCCGAAGCCGCGTCGCCAGCAGAGACTGGGAGCTTGAGGGTGGGGACACTGGTTGGGCTGACTCTAGAACGACTGCTTGCTGATTCACGGTTCCTCCTTCGTTGTGGAGGGAATCAGAGCGCGAACGAAGTGACCTTCACCGTTGAGCTAAACCCAGTGTTCTTGTTCCTCTCTGTTCTTATTCGGTTCAGATTCACCTCATGGGCGAAGGCGCTGGAGACACAGGGGGTCAACTCAGGAGCGCGATCGCGGCTCCGACGAGGGCTAGGGTCGAGAGGCCGAGGTTCAGGAGGCTGAGCAAGATCAGGCGGGGGTCCGTCTCGGGGGGGAGCGCTGGGACCTCCTCGGCCGCGGTGGGCTCTGCGGCCTTCGGCTTGCCGCGCCGGTTCTGGGGGCGCGTCAGGGACCAGCGATCGGGCTCTGCGAGCTTGCTCGTGGGCCGGCGGGTCAAGGCCTCGAGGTCCTTGATCACCCCGCGAAGGTTGGGGTGCCGCTCCTCTCGGTGCCAGGCCAGCATGCGCGCCAGGACGTTCTGGGCCCTCGGATCCAGGGCGTCGCCGGTGCTCGCCTGGGGGCGAGGGAGCGGGACCTTGCCCAGGATCACGCGGTGGACGTCGTGGCCAGCGAAGGGCTGCTGACCCGTGAGCAGGCAATACCAGGTCAGGCCGAGGGAGTAGATATCGACGCGGTGGTCGACCTCGCGGACGCGGCCGATCTCAGGCGCCATGTAGACCGGGGTCCCGATCAGGGCACCAGGCAGCGTGAGCATGTCGCCGTCGGAGAGGTCCTTGGCCAGGCCGAAGTCGATCAACTTGACCTCACCCGCGGGCGTGATCACGACGTTCTCGGACTTCACGTCGCGGTGGATCACCCCCGCCTCATGGAGGACGCGGAGAGCCAAGGCGACCTCGGTCACGATCCGCAGGGCCTCGCTCGGCTCGAAGGGCCCGTCGGCCTGGACCCGCTCGTGGAGGTTCACGCCCTCGACGTATTCCATGACCATGTAGTGCAGCCCGCATTCGCTCGTGCCGACGTCCTGCACGGACACCAGATTGGGGTGGCTGAGGCGCGCCCCGAGGCGAGCCTCGCGGAGGAAGCGCTCGACCCGACGCGGGCGATCGGCGAGCTCGGGTTTGAGGACCTTGACCACGACCTCCTTGCGGAGCTTGGGGTGCCGCGCGAGGTAGACCGCGCCCATGCCGCCCTCACCGAGCTTGGCGTGGATCTTCCAGGCGCCCACAGTCTGGCCGATCACGGGGTCCATGCGCGGCGGGAGGACTTGCGAGACCGAGCTCCAAGGGCAGAGCTCGTCGCGAGACATGACCGAGTCGGAGACCGGCGTCGGGTTCTCAGGCGCCCTGAGCTGGGCTGCCGATTCGCGGAGTTCGGCGATCGGGGCGGCCTCGCTGGGCGGGATCTCAACCTCGAAGCTCTGGGTCAGGTTGAAGCTCTGGACCCCGCTCCCCCCCGAGACCGTGCCTGGGATCTCGCTGGCCAGGATTCGGGTCTGGCGCTCTGAGGGTGGCTTGCGCAGCTTGCGCGAGGGCGGCTTCTGAGCGGGAGGCGGCTGGCGCAGCTGCTCCGAAGGCGGCCTCCGGAGCTTGGCCGAGGGCGGCTTCGTCAACTTGGCCGAGGGCGGCTTCGTCAGCTTGGCAGAGGGCGGCTTCTTGACGCCCTTGTCGGGGGTCTTGGGCGCGGCCTTGGTAGCCGGTCGAGCCAGCTTCTGGGGTGGGATCGGAGTCCTGATCGGGCGGGCCTCCTTCGTCTCGAGGTGGGCGATCCCAGCGCGCCTGCGGCGCCGGCCGTAGGGGAGGGTCGGAGCTTCGCTGCTGCGCCCGCTTCGCTGAGAGCCGGGCACGACCTTGTGGAGCTCGGCGACCCGCTGCGCCCTCAGCTTACGAAGGCGCCGTGAAGTCCTCGCCCGACGCACCGGGCGCGAAGCGGCGGAGGAGTCGGGCCGAAGTCCCAGCTGCTTACGGCAGTCCTTGAGGGTCGCCTGGGAGATCAGGCGCAGGGTCTCGAGGATCCCCTGCCCGTCCTTGGCGATCGCGGCCACGCTGGGCTTGCCCCAGGGGTTGAGGCGCTCGCCGAGCTGCTCTTCAGCGAGAGCTGAGGGCAGGTCGCGCTTGTTCCACTGGAACACCAGCGGCAGCTCGCGCAGCTCGCGGCCCCGAACGCTCGGCAAGATCCGCTCCAGCTCCGCGAGCGAGCTCACGCACTCGTCGAGACGATCAGGGTCGGAGTCCGCCACGAACACGACGCCGTCCACGCCTTGGAGCACGGTCCGACGGGTTGCCGCGTAGAGGGCTTGGCCCGGGACCGTGTAGATCGCGAGCCGAACCCGAAGGCCCTGAATGAAGCCCAGGTCGAGGGGCATGTAATCGAAGAAGAGGGTCCGCTCGCCCTCAGTCGCAATCGACGAGAGCTTGCCCCGGCGGTCGGGGGGAGCGTTCAGATAGACCCGCTCCAAGTTAGTGGTCTTCCCCGCCATGGAAGGTCCACAGTAGACGACTTTGCAGCACAGCTCGCGGGCTGCGGAATCTACATGCACGATGACTTTGGCTCTTCACCTCCCCCGCACGAGTCCTAGAACAAAGCGCGGGCCAAGCAGAACCTGTGCTGGGACTTAAGACGCAAGGCTCAGGGACGCGTCAATCGCGCCTTACACCTCGGCAAGGATGGGTGAGGCGGAGCTCAGCCGGTGCGGAGTCGCTCCATCATCCAAGCGAACTTGGTGCCTGCCAGCGAGATCTCGTCGAGAAGATCCTCGTCGAGCTCGTCTCGATACTCGACGCCTTCCTCGAGGTGCCCCGACGCGTCGTAAGTCGATGCCACCAGGGAAGAGCGGAAACGAGAGGCCAAGAAGGTTCCAAGCGCGCGATAGAGGCGAGAGGCGAAGGAGTCGTTGATGGCGAGCTCTTCAGCGAGGTCCTCGCGGATCAGCTCTAGGACTTGCGAGGGCTGGGTGGCCTCGACCGTGGCCGTCGGCGGTCTGGAATCGAGGAAGCCGAGCTCGCCGAGGACCTCGCCGGCTCCCAAGGTAGCGAGGACGTGATCGCCTTTCTTGACCACGAACTCCCCAGTCTCGATCACGAACATGGCCTCGCTGGGCTCACCCTCGGTCAGGATCGCCTCGCCGGGGTCCACGTCGCGGACGCTTCCCTCCTCGCGCAGCTCCTCCCGGTCCTCCTCGGAGAGCGCGTCGAAGAAGTTCAGCTTGTCCGTTCCGCCACCCCCTGGCGAGTCGTCGTCTCCCCCTCCCGAAAATGTGCTCCGAAAGCGGGAGGCGAGGGAGCGGCCGAGGCCGCGAAAGAAGTGTTGCGGGAAGTTGTCGTCCCGCTCGAGGCGAGCCAAGAGTCGTTGACGGGGGATCGCGAGGATCAAGGAATGCTCTGAGGTCGTGACCGTCGCCGTCGGCGGCCGGTCGTCAAGGAAGGAGAGCTCGCCGAGCACCTCCCCTGAGCCTAGGTTGGCGAGGACCTTGCCTGGGAGGGCGGCCGCCGTCACGTCGACGCTCCCGTCGATCACCATGTAGATCTCGTCCACCGGCTGCCCCTCGGTGATCAAGACCGCGCCTTCTGGGAACGAGCGACGGGCGCCCTCTTCGACCAGCCAGTCGACGTCGCTGTCCTTCAGCTTTCCCAAGATGTAGAGGACCTTTTTCAAGTGCCACCTCCTGGCCAAGATCCTATCCCGCTGGCAACTGGTTGCACCCAGACCTGGAGAGCGCTAGCTTCTGGCGTCTCTGCGGGGGAACAAAGTTGGTAAAGAAGGCTAGCCATATCTTTCGCAAGGAGGCGCTCAAGCGGCTCAACTCTCCCGAGCGTCTCGACACCCGCATGGAGGTCGTAGGACGCCGGGGCTGGCTCCCGCTGACCGCCGCCTTCCTCGTGCTCACCATGTTCGTGGTCTGGTCGATCTACGGCATGATCCCCCTCAAGGCTGTGGGCCGCGGGATCTTGGTCCGACCCAACAAGACCCTCAGTGTGAACTCACCAGCCCAAGGAGTCGTGGCTCTGGTCGAGGTCAAGGAGGGCGCAGAGGTCAAGGTCGGCCAGGTGCTCGCGACCCTAGATCTTCCTGAGCTGCGACTCCAACTAGCGCAGGAGCGTGAGCGCCTCGAGCGCCTCAAAGCAGATCACGCGGCGGAGGGACGACTCGCGGAGCGACGAATCGCCCTGGAGCGCGAGACCCAGAGCCTTCGGCGCGGAGCAATCGAGGCCAAGGTGGCCAAGGATCACGCCTTCCTTACGCGGATCAAGAAGATCGAGCTCGGCAACCTCGAGCGACAGCAATCCGTCCTGTCGCAACGCCTCCGAATGCGGACCGAGCTCGTGGCTGCGCTCAAGCAGCACTACGACCACCAGACCATGGGCGAAGACACCATCGAGCAAGACGTGGTCAAGGCGCGCGAGGCCTGGGTGGAGGCGATCGCCGACGCGGACGCCATAGAGGACGAGATCGAGTTGATCCTCCAAAAGGAGGCGGAGCTACTCAGGGGCCACCAGACGCTGTCTGAGGAGATCACCGCGCTCCGGGACGAACTCTCTCAGCTCGACCTCAACCAGCGGAAGCTCGAGCAGGAGGAACAGACTCGCCTCGCGGCTAACGGAGCGGAGATTCGAACCACCGAAGCCAGCATCGCGAGCCTCGAGCTGAGCCTGAAGCGCCTAGTCATCGTCTCCCCGAAGGCAGGTCGGGTCCTGGAGCTTCGCGTCTCGGCGGGACAATTCCTGGCCTTGGGAGAGGTCGTCGCGCTGATCGAGGTCGGTGACACGAAGCAGACCGTCTCCTGCTTGGCCTTCATGCCCGCCCGGAGCGGAAAGCGAATGTTCTCGGCTATGGAGGTCCTTGTTTCGCCAGACACCGTCGAGCGGGAGCGCTTCGGCGGGATCGTGGGAGAAGTCAAGGAAGTGGGTCGTTACCCCATGACGACCGAAGCTGCCGCGAAGTGGCTCGGTAACAAGGAGCTCGCCGAGGAGCTCTTGGAGGGGCAGACCGCGATCATGGTCTTGGTCGACTTGGCCCGAGATCCTAAGGGCGCGGGCGGCTACCTCTGGTCCTCCTCTCAAGGTCCCTCGCACGAGGTCAGCACCTGGACGACCTGTAGCGTCGAGGTCGTCCTCGAGAAGCGCGCGCCGATCACCCTCGCGCTCCCCTTCCTGAAGTCGCTGATCAACTAGCCGGTGATCCCTCGAGTTCGAATCGCGAGCCCAAGAGGCACCCGTGCTCTTTCGTAGCAAGCGCGCCCGAGTTCCGACCGTCCTCCAAATGCAGGCCGTCGAGTGCGGCGCTGCCTCCTTGGCAATGATCCTGGCCTACCACGGTCGGATCGAGCCCCTCGCCGAGCTGCGCGTGGCTTGCGGCGTCTCCCGAGACGGAAGCAAGGCGAGCAACATTCTCAAGGCAGCCCGCTCGCGAGGCATGGTCGCCAAAGGCTTCAAGAAGAGCGTCGAGGACCTCCGAGAACTCGCGATGCCCTGCATTCTGTTCTGGAACTTCAACCACTTCGTCGTCCTAGAGGGCTTTGGAAGCAAGGTCGCCTACCTCAACGACCCGGCCATGGGCCCCCGAACCGTGACCTTCGACGAGCTTGACGACGCCTTCACCGGCGTCGTGCTCGTGTTCGAGCCTGGACCCGAGTTCGAGAAGGGCGGCCGCTTCCCCTCAATGCTCGGCGGGCTCCGCGCCCGCCTCTCGGGCTTCAACAAGCCCCTCGTCTACTGCGCCCTAATCGGTCTCTTCCTGGTGATCCCAGGCCTCATGGCGCCTGCCTTCACCAAGGTCTTCGTCGACCAAGTCTTGGTCGGGAAGATGGCGCACTGGATCCAGCCCCTCGTGATCGCCATGATCATGGTCGCGGGGATCCGAGTCGGCCTCGAGCTGCTCCAGCGCCTCTACCTCAGGCGCCTCAAGGTCGCCCTGGCCGTGACCCTCTCCGGCAAGTTCTTCTGGCACCTCCTCAGGCTCCCGGTCTCGTTCTACTCCCAGCGCTATCCAGGCGAGGTCGCGAACCGAATCGTCCTCAATGACCGCGTCGCCGAGGTCCTCTCTGGACAGCTAACCCGGACGGGGATCGACCTTCTGATGGTCGTGTTCTACGCGGCGGCCATGCTGAGCTTCGACCCTGGCCTGACCCTGATCGCGATCACCTGCTCTGCGACCAACATCCTCGTCTTGCAGTGGGTCTCCCGGAGACGAATCGACGCCCAACGGCGTATCGCCCAAGAGCGCGGCAAGGCGTATGGGGCTGCGATCTCAGGCCTCCAGAGCATGGAGACCCTCAAAGCATCAGCGCAAGAGACGAGCTTCTTCCGTCGCTGGGCGGGCTACTACACCAAGTACCTCGTCGGCCAACAAAGCCTAGCCACGACCAACGAAAGCTTGGGCGTGCTGCCCGCCCTTCTCTACGCCCTGACCCTCCTCCTGATCCTCGTGATCGGTGGCTTGCGCGTCATAGAGGGCAGCATGACCCTTGGCGACCTCGCCGCGTTCCAAGGGCTGACCCTCGCCTTCCAGTCGCCCGTGGAGGGGGTGATCCTCCTCGCCTCTCGACTTCAGGACCTGCGAGTCGACATGGAACGCCTAGACGACGTCCTCGACCACCACGTGGACCCCGCAATAGCGCTCCGCAAGGAGGCCGAAGAGGGCGCCACCTTGAACCGACTGACCGGGAAGCTCGAGGTCCGCAAGCTCAGCTTCGGTTACTCACGCGCCGCCCCCGCCTTGATCAAGAAGTTCAACCTGGTGGTCGAGCCTGGACGACGCGTGGCCTTGGTGGGAGGGAGCGGCTCGGGGAAGTCGACCCTGGCCAAGATCTTGGCGGGGCTCTATCAGCCCTGGGGCGGAGAGATCCTCTGCGACGACCAGCCGGTGAGCGAGATCCCTCACGCCCAGCTGGCGGGCTCTCTGGCCATGGTCGAGCAGGACATCTTCCTCTTCAGCGGCACCGTGCGCGAGAACGTGACCCTCTGGGACAAGACCGTTCCCCACGAGGACCTCGTTCGAGCTTGCGAGGACGCCGCCATTGACGACGTGGTGCGAGGGCTTCCTGGTGGCTACGACGCGGTCCTCTCAGAGGGCGGGACCAACCTCAGCGGAGGGCAGCGCCAACGCCTCGAGATCGCGCGGGCCCTGGTCAAGAATCCCTCGGTCCTGATCCTGGACGAGGCGACGAGCGCCTTGGACACCGAGACGGAGCAGATCATCGACCAGAACCTCCGCAAGCGCGGCTGCACCTGCGTGATCGTTGCCCACCGCCTGAGCACGATTCGCGACTGCGACGAGATCATTCTGATGAAGAAGGGCCGAATCGTTCAGCGAGGGACCCACGCTGCGATGTGGGCCGAGAAGGAGAGCGAATACGCCAAGCTGATCGGCAGCGAGGGGGGACATTGACCCTCGAGCGCGTCGACGGCAACGAGGTGATCTACCTCGACGACGAGACCTTCCCTGTGCTCCGCTCGGGCGAGGTCGCGGTCTTCGGCTCCCCCACGGCAGGCGAAGGCAAGAAGCAGCTCCGCTTCCTGTTCAGCCTTCGGGCTGGCGACGCCGTCGCGCCCGTCACCCAGGGCGGCACGGCTGGCCTCGAGCTGCTGCCGATCACCCTGACGCCGGTCGAGATCGAGCGCGTCCCTCGCGCTGCCGTCCTCGACGACGAGGCCCTCCTCACGACCTGGGTCGGGGCCCTCACCAAGACCCTAGACGGTCGCCCTGGGCCGATCTCGCTCAAGCGAATCCCGCTTGGAGAGTCCACTGAGCTTCCCGGCACACGCGGGGTTCAGGTCGGCGATCCCCTCGGGCTCCTCTCCGTCCAAGAGGGCAAGCTGCGCTTCCTGGGGGACGACGACCTCCTCCTCGAGCCTGGCCACGCCCCTGTCCTCCTAGGCGGCGGGGCTTGGGCTGACGCCCTCGAGCGAAGCGAGGTCTCCGCCCTCGCCTGGAAGGAGATCCCGACCGAGGAGCGGGCTCTCGCCCTGCGGGCCTTCGAGCGCTCGGTCCTGAACGTCCTGACCGTCATGGACCGCTTGGATCGAGAAGTCCACGCCGTTCGCTTCCGTGAGCGCGAGCGGCGCGCCCAAGAAGCCACCGCCGACGCGCTCGACGAGCTCACCGCGATCCTCAATCCGGATCAGCCCCAGCTCCTCGAGAGCGACTCGCCCCTCCTCGTCGCCGCCAGCGCCGTCGGCCTCGCCCTTGGAGTCGAGATCCGGCCTCCGGTCGAGTCCTGCGACGAACGACGCCTCCGCCACCCCTTGGACGCCATCGCCCAAGCCTCCCGTCTCCGAACCCGCTCGGTGATCCTCCGCCCTGGCTGGTGGCTTGAGGACGGCGCGCCCTTCCTCGCCTATCGCGTCGACGACGATCCGCCCCAAGCGGAAGCTCCGCCGACGCCAGACGCTGCGGCCGGAGCCACCGACACCAAGGGGAAAGCTGACACCGAACCCGAGGAGAAGGAGAGCGAGGTCGCCAAGCGGCCCGTCGCCCTCCTCCCGGACGGAAAGGGCAACTACGACCTCTTCGACCCGCGCGACGGGTCTCGTCGCCGGCTGACGTCTTCGCTCGCCGACGAGCTGCACCCCGAGGCCTGGGCTCTCTATCGCCCCTTGCCCTACGAAGCCCTCAAGGTCGTCGACCTCCTCCGCTTTAGCGCGCGTGGCCGAGGTCGTGACCTCCGCGCCCTCCTCCTCTGCGCCACGGGCGTGACCCTCTTCGGCATGTTCCCGCCCATCGCGACCGGGATCATGATCGACAGCGCGATCCCGGACGGAAACACGAGCCTCCTCTACTGGCTTGGGTTCCTCATGTTCGGCGCGGCCTTGGCCAGCGCAGCCCTTCAACTCGCCCAAGGCTTCGCGAACATTCGACTGCAGGCAGGCACCGATCACGACCTTCAGGCGGGCCTCTGGGATCGACTCCTCCACCTCAGAATGTCCTTCTTCCGCCAGTTCACCTCGGGTGACCTAACGGATCGAGTCCGCGCCGTAGAGGCGATCCGGGCCAAGCTCGGCGGCGCGACCCTCAAGACCCTCCTCAGCGGTGGACTCTCCCTCCTCAACCTGGCCCTGCTCTTCGTCTACAGCTGGCAGCTGGCCTTGATCGCGGTCGGCGTCCTGATCGCCAACCTCGGCGTCACGACCTTCGCGAGCGCCTCCCTCCTGCGCCACAACAAGGAGCTCGTCGAGCTCAGGGCCGTCATCCGCGGCGTCAGCGTTCAGCTGATCCAAGGCGTCAGCAAGCTACGCGTCAGCGGCGCCGAGGGGCAGGCCTTCGCCTACTGGGCCAAGCGCTATGCACGTCAGCAGGCCGTGACCCTCCGCGTCCGCGAGATCACCGACCTCCTCGCGATCTGGAACACGACCCTGGTCCTCGGCTCGACGATCCTCTTCTATGGCGCCGCCTCGGCCCTCCTGCACTCGCCCGAGGGAGGGCTCTCGGTTGGGGCCTTCCTGGCCTTCAGCGCCGCCTTCGGGCTCTTCCTGACAGGCGCCCGCGCCCTGAGCAACACCATCGCGAGCATCCTTGAGGTGATCAACCTGGCCGAGCACGCCCGCCCCATCCTCGAGGCCACCCCGGAGGTCGACCTGAGCAAGGCGGATCCAGGCGTCATGAGCGGCAAGCTCGCGGTGGAGCGAGTCACCTTCCGCTACCGCCCAGACGGGGCGCACATTCTGGAAGACGTCAGCGTCCACGCCAACCCAGGCGAGTTCATAGCCCTCGTGGGCGGCTCGGGGAGCGGGAAATCGACCCTCCTGCGGATCCTCCTCGGCTTCGAGGAGCCGGAAGCGGGCAGCGCCTTCTACGACGACCAAGACCTCTCCGGCCTGGACCTCTACGCCGTCCGCCGACAGATCGGCGTCGTCCTTCAGAGCGGCCGGATCAGCTCGGGCAGCATCTTCAAGAACATCGCCGGGGGCTCCATGGTCAGCCTCTCAGAGGCTTGGGAGGCGGCCCGAGCCGCAGGGCTGGCGGAGGACATTGAGGACATGCCCATGGGCATGCACACCGTGCTCAGCGAGGGGGCCTCGACCCTCTCGGGCGGGCAGCGCCAGAGACTCTTGATCGCGCGCGCCCTGGTCTCCAAGCCCAGCATGCTCTTCTTGGACGAGGCCACGAGCGCTCTAGACAACCGCACTCAACAGATCGTGAGCGAGAGCATGGACGCCCTCCAGGTCACTCGCGTCGTCATCGCGCACCGCCTGAGCACGATCCGCCAAGCGGACCGGATCTACGTCCTAGAGCGGGGACGGGTGGCTCAAGTTGGGACCTACGACGAGCTCGCCGCCCAAGAGGGCCACTTCCAGCGCCTCGTCCAGCGCCAGAGCGCCTAGAGAGAGGCTCACCCCAGGCCGATCCGCACCCTCACCCGGACCGCGAATTGCCACAATGCTCGCGGTTGGTAGGTGCTGGCAGAAACTTTGCACCGACGGATTTCCCTGGCTAGACTCTCAGGACCTTTGAAAGGAGCTGGCATGACCCATCTTGAGAACTATGGCCCGGACGACGAGTTGAACGAAGAGGAGCTCGACGCAGTTGCTGGAGGAGAAGAAGAAGAAGAAGAAATGCAGATGTAGTTAGCGCTCGCGCTCAACTACCAATTTCCCGCGCCGCGTCGAGCTCTGCCCGCCGCGGCGCGCTCGTTGGTTACCCGCCGCGTGACCCGTCCTGGTTGCGGGATAGACCTACTTCTGAGGAGCCGGGAAGAGCTTCCGCCAGCGAGGCGTGGCCCGGAGCGCGGCGAGGTCGGCGTCGGCCTCGAGGTCGGCGAGGTGCTTGACGACGGCGAGGCGGGTCTTCTCGAGGCCCGCCTTCAGCTCCTCGGGCGCCTCCGCGATCATGCCTGGGGCCCGCTCGAGCTCGCTGCGGCAGAGGGTCACGTCGACCTCCAGCCACTTGAGGCCCTCGTCAAGGAAAGCGGCCTTCTCACCGGGGTCCTTGGCCTGGGCAGCCGCCAGGCTGGCAGCGCGGATCCCCTCGGCCAGGAGGCCCAGCTTGCGGCGGTTCTCCTCGCTCCCGAGGAGTTGACGGAAGTAGCCGAGGGCCTCGGCTGGGCGTCCGTTGCGGAGGTGAATCTTCGCCAGGAAGTTCCGGTCCAGGTCGTCCTTGGGCTGGGCGTCACCCGCCAGGAGCGCGCAGCGCTGACGCTGGGTCTCGAGACGCTGCTGGAGCCCCTTGAGCTGCGGGCCGTAGCGGGGGTCGGCCTCGACCACGCGAGCGTGGTTCTTGACCGCGCGCTCCATGTAGGCCCGAGCGCCGAACTCGTCGCCGAACTCGCGCGAGAGGTCGGCGATCTTCAGCCAGAACACGCTCAGGTTGCGCCGGCGAGCCAGGCTCTCGGACTTCTCGAGCACGACCCCGCTCAGCTTGGCGGCGTCCTTGTAGGCCTTGAGCGCGTCGCTCTGGCGCCCGAGCTGCTCGGAGACGCGGGCCAGGCGCGCCGCGATCACGAGTCGGTCGTTGAGGGAGGTCCCGCTGCTCGGGTTCTGGCGATAGAGGTCGCGGCCGACGGCGTCGGCCTCCTTGAGCCGCTTGGCGGTCCCCTCTAGGTCGCCCTCCTTGCTCAGGAGGTCCGAGAGCTTGACCAGGCCGACCAGGAGATCACGGCGGACCTCGGCGTCGTCGGGGTGCTGCTGGAGGCGCGCCCGCTGGGTCTTGAGGACCTCGGCGTAGAGATCGCGCGCCGTCGCTTGACGACCTTCTGCGAGTTCGAGGTCAGCCAGACGGGAGAGGGCGCGACCCAGGGCTCGCTGGGCCGAGATGTCCTCGCCGTTGTTGACGAGGAGCGCACGGCGAAGCTTGACCGCTTCTGTCAACGCGGGACGTGCGCGCTCGGTGGCGCCGGCCTCCAGGGCCAAGGTCCCCTCCAGGACCGCGAGGGTCGCGAGGATCTGACGCGAGGAGGCGTGGTCGGGCGACTCCTGGCGAAGCGGACCCGCCACCTCCAGGCCCTCTTTGAGGGCCGCTAGGGCCGCCTTGTCGTCCTCTGAGTCGCGCTCGATATCCACGAGCTCAGCGCAAGCCCGCGCCAGAGATTGGCGGACTTCAATGTCCTCAGGCTTCTCCCTCAGCAATTCGCGCCGGATCTCACGACCCTCGAGGAGGGACTCGCGAGCCTCCCCCAGGCGGCCGAGGTCACGGAGGACGTCGGCCTTGACGACGAGGGCCGTCGAGAGCTCGAGGCGGGCCTCGCGATCTGCGCGGACTTGGACCAGCTCGCGCCGCAGCGCGATCACCTCGTCCAGGCGCTGCTCCCCTTTGGCCAGCTCACCGCGCCGAACATGAAGCTGGCCCAGGGAGCCCAGGGCGCCGCAGAGCGCTCGCTGAGCCTCGCGGTGGTGAGACGAGCGCGAGAGGACCTCCTCAGCCAGACGGATCTGCTCGCGGAGCAAGAGCATGGCCCCGCGCTGATCGCCGCGCGCAGAGAGGAGGCTAGCCAAGCGCTCTGAGAGCGAGGTGCAGAGGATCCGGGAGTCGATCCCCTCGGGGTCGCTCGCGACGAGCTGGCGGTTCATGTCCAAGGCGGCCTTGAGGAGCGGGATCGAGTCGTCGCTTCGGCCGAGGGCCTCGTAGGAGTCGGCCAGGTCGATCTGGATCGAGACCTTGGACTGCTGGATCCGGAGGCTCTCGGGGTCTGCCCGCAAGAGCTCGTTCGCCATGCGGAGCGCCTCTTGGTTGGCCTCCACCGAGGGCCCCAGGTCGCCCTGGGCCCGACGAATCCGCGCCAGGTGGCCCCAGGAGATCATGAGGTAGGTCCGAGCCTGGACGCTCTTGGGGTCGGCGAGCACCGCCTCCCGTGCGCACTCGATCCCTTCGCGGTAGCAGGCCAAGGCCTCCTCTAGCTCCATTCGTCCTTCCAGGACTTTGCCCAAGGTGTCTGCGGCTGCCGAGCGGAGGAAGAGGCTCTCCTGGCGGGGTTGGTCTCGGGCCAGCTCCAGAGCGCGACGCGCGCTCTTTCCTGCCTCGTCTAGCTCGTCGAGGCGCTCGAGGAGCCCCGAGAGGCGGATCAGGGCCTCGATTCGGTGCCGGACTCCCTCGCTCGTGCCCTCGCTGGCGCTGATCTTGGTCGCGTCGAGGAGCGCGATCGCCTCGCGGTAGTTCTTCTTGGACTCTTCAGCCTGGCCCTGGACTCGATCGACGTCGCCAAGAACCAGGAGCGAGAGCGCGGTGTTCAGCTTCCCGAGCTCGCTATCCTGGACGGAGCGTGCGTTGGCGACCGTCTCCTCGGCGAGGCGACGGGCGTGCTCACCCTCGCCGGCCTGGAGCGCGATCTGGGTCAGCTGACGGCTGGCCTCGCTGGTCCGCAGGGCGTCGAGGTGGTGCTCGCGGAGGGCGAGCAGGCGCTCGAGGGCCTTGCTGAGCAGGCGCTGCCGAGCGCGCCGAACGCGGGCGCCCGGGAGGTCGCCCAGCTCGCGCTGGACGTCGACCACGAGGAGGTCCAGGGCCCGCGCGGCCTCCTCCGCCGCGTTCTGCGAGGCCTGGCGCTCGGCCTCGAGCTCGCGCATGAACCAGATCGTGCCTCCGACGCCTGCCAGGAGTGAGATCCCGAGGCTCAGGCCCAGGGTTCGAGCCATGAGGCTGTTGCGCTTGAGCCACTTCCGCCCGCGCTCGAGGGCTCGCGGGGGGCGAGCCATGATCGACTCGTTCGCGAGGTAGCGGGCCAGGTCAGCGGCGAGGTCCTTGGCGGAGGCATAGCGCGCCGCGGGCTCCTTCTCGAGGCACTTGAGGCAGATCGTCGCTATGTCGCGGTCGACCTCGGCTTGGAGGAGCTTGGGTGAGACGGGCTCTTCCTTGACGACCTTGTCGAGGACCGCGGGGAGGCTCGGCGCCACGAAGGGCGGCTTCCCGGTCAGCATTTCGTAGAGGGTCGCCCCGATCCCATACACGTCGCTGCGGCGATCGAGCTGGTCCCGGTGGCCGAGGGCCTGCTCAGGCGACATGTAGGCCGGGGTCCCCACGACGTAGCCGCTCTCGGTGATATTGTCCCGGCCGGACTCGATCTCCTTGGCCAGGCCAAAGTCGGTCAGGAGCGGCTTGCCCTCCTGGGTCACGAGGACGTTGGCGGGCTTGACGTCGCGGTGCAGGATCCCGCGGACGTGGGCCACGTAGAGGGCCTCCGCCAGGCAGTAGGCGACGTCTGCCGCGTCCCGCGGAGCCAGGGGGCCGTCGCGCCGAATCCGCGCCGCGAGGGACTCGCCCTCGACGTAGTCCATGACCAGGTAGGGCCGCCCCTCCTCTTCGCCGACCTCGTGGACCGCGACCAGGTTCGGGTGACTCAAGCGAGCCGCAGCCCGAGCCTCGAGCTGGAAGCGCTCGAGGGCGCCGCTCCCCGCCAAGTCGCCCGAGAGGAGGATTTTGAGCGCGACGCGTCGCTCGAGGACCTTGTCGAAGGCCTCCAGCACGACGCCCATGCCGCCACGCCCCAGCTCGCGCACGACGCGATAGCGCTCGGAGGAGAACTCGCGCGGGACCGGCCCCATGTCGGTCTGCTTGGAGTCCGGCGACTCGCGCTCGCGCGCAGAGCCCCCCGCCGCGACCGAGTCGAGCTGGACCGTCTCGTCGAAGGCGCCCTCTCCCGCCAAGACCTCGCCCGAGTCGAGCTCGCCGGCCAGCCCGCGCGCCGAGACGGCACCCGGCGACTCGGCCGCTGGGATCTCGGCCGTCGCGTCGATCGGTCGAGCTGCCTGGGGGGGAAGCTCGACGGTCTCGTCTTTGGGGGTTGGGAGCCGCTCGCTCACGCGAGAAGTATCAGGGGCCCAGGTCCCGAGCGCCAGGCAAATGGAGCTGCCCCGGGGGTCCTACTTGGCGTCGCGGAGGGTCTTCAGGCGCTTGATCTCGGCGGCGATCTCAGCCTGACGCCAAGCCAAGGGGTGGCCCTTCTGTGCCAGCTCGAGGTCCTGAAGGGCCGCCTCCAGCTGACCTAGGTGGGCCCTCAGGAGTCCTCGCTCGAAGCGCAGCTCGCTGCAGCGCGGGTGCCGCTCGAGGAGCTTGTCGAGGGCGCTTCCTGCCCCTCCCCAGGTCTTGGCCTCGCGATCCCTTCGAGCCAAGCCCAGGATCAGCCCGGGGTGGGCCACGCTCTCGGCCGGGGCGTCCTGCACGCGCTTCTCGAGGTCGTCTAGCTTTCCGAACGCAGCACCCAAGGAGTAGGGGTTGCCGGCCTCGACCCCGACGAGGACGTCGTGGCGCCCTTCGGCGAGCCCGAGGGTGACCCGCAAGACCTCAGGCGACTCGTCGACCAGCTCCTCCGCGAGCCTGCGGTGCTCCCGCTCCGCCTCTTCCTGCCGGCCCTCCAGTCGCAAGGCTTGCACGAGGAGGCTCCGAATGTGGGGCTTCGCTCCCTTGCCCAGAGCCGCGCGGAGGTCGCTGGAACCTGCGGCGGTGGGGTGCCCGAGGATCGCCGCCTCGATTCGACTCCGCCCGCGAAAGATCAGGACCCGGATCACGGTCGCGCGATCGTCCTCGAGGAGCTCCCCGACCTCGCGCCTCTCGGGGTTCGCCACGGCCAGCGCAGCGGAGAAGAAGGTCTCCGCCGCGGCGAAGTCGCAGGTCATGGCCTTGATCCGAGCCACGAGCAGGAGGTGCTGACCGTGAAAGACCTTGTCGTTGTCTGGCGCGAAGCCCTTGGCCTCGTCAAGGAGCCCCTTCATGGCGCTGACCTTCCAGGTCGGCAGCTCGCCCGCCACCCGCTCCGCCAGCTGTCGCGCGAGCAAGCTCTGAGCTGCGCTCGTGGGCTCGACAGCGACTGAGCGCCTGAGGTCCTCCTCCGCTTCAGCCGCGCGCCCCAGGCTCAGGAGCACGCCTCCTCGTCCGGCCAAGAGGCTCGCCCAGCCGCGCGACCCCTGGGAGACGAGGGCGAGGGCTTCGTCGAGGTTCTGGCGAGCTCTCTCCAGGTCCTCGAGGGATCCCGCTCTCCCCGGCCGGCTGCGAGCGCGCCGCGCCAGGGCGTCGGCGCGGCACGACAGGACCCCCGCCCTCTCCGACGGCCGCAGCGCTGCGGCCAGGGCCAGCGACTGCTCCCCTCCTTGATCGTCTCCAGCCATGAGCGCGTAGGCTCCCAGGATCATGTGAGACTCGAAGGTCGCGTCCCGAAGCTGGTAGTCGGCTCGAGTCGCCCAGCTAGGCCTCAGCGCGTGGTGCAGGACGAACACGTGGGGGTTATGGCGCCTCAGCTTCCGCGCCCTCGCCAAGCACTCCTCTGCGGCGGCGCGTTCTCCCAAGCGCATGTGAGCCTGTCCCTGCCAAGCGACCGCCCGAGCCGAGGACTCGTCGATCGAGGAGGCCTTGGCGAAGGCGTCTCGCGCCTCCCCGAGATACTTGGCGTCGCTCTCTGGGGCGGGCGGGAGCTCGAGCCAGTGCCGCAGGAGCGCGCGCCCTCGGTAGTAGTGCCCGTCTGCCTGAACCAGGGGCGGGGCCCCCTCGAGTCGCTGGCTGACCTTCTCGGCGAGGGTCCAGTTCCCGGTCTCGAACGCGATCACCCCCTCCAGCAAGCGCGCTTGAGCGTGGTCGGGGTCCAACTCCAGCGCCCGCTCGACCCGGCCCCGCGCCGCGTCCAGCTGGGCCTGAGCGCGGAGGCCCAGGGCTTCGTCGAGCACGGCCTTGACCTCGGCCTCTCGCTCCGAAGGCCTCGTGCGGGAGGGCGCGGCGGCCGTCAACGAGTCGCCCCCTGGAGACGCCTGGCCCGGACTCAGGGCCGCGCTGTCGTTCGGGGCCGCGCTCTCGCTCGGGGTTGGGGCCGCACTCAGGCTCCAGGTCAGCGCCGCGCCGGCGCAAGAGCCGACCAAGGCGAAGCTGAGGGCCGTGATCACGGGGAGCGCCTGGGAGCCTCGCGGCCCCCCGGCTCGAGCCTCGAGTCGCTCGAGGACTTCTCCGATCGGGGGGCGCTCGCTCGGGTCCTTGCGCAGGCAGTCCTGGACGAGGGCCTCGAGGTCCGGGCTCAGATCGTCACGCCGCTGAGCGCGAAGCGGCGCCGGCTCGGCCCGCAAGACCTGATCCAGGACGGCGTAGAGGGTCGCCCCACCGAAGGGGGGCTCCCCACAGAGCGCGGTGTAGAGGGTCGCGCCGAAGCCGTAGACGTCGGCGGCGGGCCCGACCCGGCGCCCCTCCCCGCGAGCCTGCTCGGGCGCCATGAAGGACGGCGTGCCCAGGAGCTCACCGGTCGCCGTCAAGGCGCTGGGTCCGCTCCGCGCCAAACCGAAGTCGCCCAAGTAGACCTCGGCCCCCGCCAAGAGCACGTTCTGCGGCTTGACGTCCCGGTGCACGATCCCCCTCGTGTGCGCGGCCTGGAGGCCCTCGGCCAGGCAGCCGAAGAGCCGCCGAGCCTCGAGCTCGGGGAGGGGGCCGTCTCGCTTGAGGCGCGCCATGAGGTCCTCGCCCTCCACGTAGCCCATGACCATGAAGGGACGTCCCTGGAAGACACCGTAGTCGTAGACCGGCACGACGTGGGGGTGGCTCAGCCCGTGAGCGAGCTCCGCCTCTCGCTTGAAGCGCTCGATCCCCTCGGGGTTCTGGTCGAGGAGGACCTTGAGCGCGACCGCGCGACCGCTCGGGTCTTGGCCGCGATAGACGACGCCCATTCCACCCCGCGCGATCTCCCCCAGGATCCGATAGCCGCCTATCGAGTCCATGGCCGCCCCTCGCTGCCCAAGCCGCGCCTCACCGGCCCTCCTCCAGCGATTCGAGGATCACCTGGAGCCCGGGCTCTTTCAGGACGCGCTGGGCGGCTCCCAGATCGGCGCGCGCGAGGTCGATCTTGCCCAACTGAATCCGGATCAGGGCGCGCTCTGCCTGGACCCAGGCGAAGTCTGGGTGGTCTTCGAGCACTTGGCTCAGGCGCGCCTCGGCCCCGCGATGCCACTCCGGGGTCGCTCTCTTCGAGAGTCGCCCCGCCCTCGAGCTAGCTATGATCAGGAGCGGGTGATCCTGGACGTGGGGCCCCGGGACCTTGATCAGGGCTGCCGCGCGAACCGGGTCTTGGGCCATGGCAACCCCGAGGAACTGAGGGTCCCCGGGCTCGATCTCGAGGTAGGCTTCGAGGGCTGCCCACCCCTCCTCCTGGCTCGCGAGGACGATCTCGGCCACGACCCGGGCGGGGTCCCCAACACCAGTCGAGCTCCGCACGAGACGCGCAACGACAAGGGCCTCTTGTTGATTCTCGTGCACCAGACTGTGCGCGAGCCAAGCTTTCGCCAGGGGGGAGCGCGGATCCGCCTTGACCGCCCGGCGAAAGTCAGCGAGGGCGCTCTGACCCGGTCGACCGAGGGCCTGCGCCAGGTGGCGAGATCGTCCGCGAGCGACGTAGGTCGCCCTCTGCTCCTGAGCTCGCAGGAGCTCCTCCCTGAGGGCGCTCCCTGACCCCCCCAGATCCTTGTGTGGCTGCTCGAGCAGCGCGAGGGCCTCTGCGAAGCGCTCCTCGGCGCCAGCGAAGTCGCTCCTGATCGTCAGGGCCCACCCCTCCAAGCGCTGGAGCCAAGCGCGCGAGGTCCTCGGGAGCGTGGGCCCAGAGACTTCACGAGCTCGAGCGAGGAGCCGCTCCATGCCGGCGGCGTCCCAGTTGGCGCGGCTCGGGGAGGTCTGGGTCAAGAGCGCCACGAGGAGGGAGCTCCGTGTCCGCTCCGAAGGCTTGATCGCGAGGGCTGCCTCGAGGTCCTCGATCGCGGCCGCCGAGTTGCCCAGGTCGAGCTGAGCGCGGCCTGACCCCTCGAGGAGGAGGTGGCGAGCGAGGGACCCCTGGGGCGCGCCCAAGAGAGCGCGCTGAAAGAACTCGCGGGCCTTGTGCAGGGCCAGGACAGACTCCCTGGCCTTCTTGTCTTGTGCCCTCTGCACGCGCTCGAGGAAGGCCGCCCCAATCGCTCCGTCGATCACCGGGCCCTCCCCAGGCCGGATTAGACGGAGTCCGTTCAGGAGCCCAGCGTTCCGCCCTGAGATCTCGATCGCGCGCCCCCGCGAGACGGAGTAGGCCGCGAGGAGGAGCCCGAGCTCGAAGCTCATGGCGGTCTGGGGGGCCGACTTCTTGCCTTCGGCGATGAAGACGTCGAGGGTCTCCGGCCGAGGCTCGAGGTCGTGACGCAGGACCGCCAGGTGAGGGTCTATGCGACGCAGGAGCTCACCGCTGGCCAAGCTCCGTCGCGCCCCCGCCTCGTCTCCCCGCATGAGCTGGACCCTCCCCAGCCAGGCCCAGGCCCGCGGCGAGGGCCGCGCGTCGAGTGAAGCTCGGAACGCGACTTGGCAGCGGCTCAAGTAGGCGTCTTCGACCCCCTCGGGTGCGGGGGCCCGGTCCTGGAATTGGCGCGTCAGGGTTCGGCCCAGGGTGTAGTGAGCCCAGGCGCGCAGCTCCGGCTCGGCCTGGGGCCCGACGCGCTGCGCGCTCGCTCTCGCGAGCTCGAAGCGGTTCGTCCCGAAGGCCCAGCGGGCCTGAGTCGCGTGGGCCGCGTCGCAGTCGGCGTCCAGGGCCAAGGCCGCCTCGAAGCCCTCCTTGGCCGCGTCGTATTCGTAGCGATTGACCGCCTCGAAGGCCGCCCCTGCCAGGCGCTCTGCGCGCGCTGCGGATTGGGGGTCGGCGCTCGGGGTGGAAGGGCTCGGAGTCCCCTCGCTTGCGCTAGGCGAAGGGGCAGGGCTAGGCGAAGGGGCAGCGCTAGGCGAAGGCGCAGGGCTAGGCGAAGGGGCAGCGCTAGGCGAAGGGGCAGCGCTAGCCGCGGCCGAGGGCCCCGGAGCGTCCTTCGTCAGCGCCCTCGCCACTCCCAGGCCGCCGAGGGTCACGACGCCCGCCAGCGCGACGAAGCCGATCCAGCTCCGCCCTGCTCGGGCCGGGCTTCCCTTCGCCGCGAGTCCACGCAGGACGTCTTCTAGCGCGGGGCGCTCGCTCGCCTCTTTGCGCAGGCAGGCCGAGACGAGCTGCTCCAGCCCTGGGCTGAGGTCCTGAGCCCGGCGCTCGCGGAGGGGCTGCGGCGCTGCGTTCAAGACCAGGTCTAGGGTCCCGTAGAGGTTGTCCCCGCTGTGCGGCGCCTCGCCGCAGAGCGCGGTGTAGAGCGTCGCCCCGAAGCCGTAGACGTCGCTCGCGGGACCCGCGGCGTCGCGCTCGCCGATCGCCTGCTCGGGCGCCATGTAGGCCGGCGTCCCGAGGAGCTCTCCCGTGGCCGTGAGCGTGCTCGGCCCGCGTCGGGCCAAGCCGAAGTCAGTCAGGTAGACCTCGGCGCCTCGCAAGAGGACGTTTTGGGGCTTGAGGTCCCGGTGCACGATCCCGAGGGCGTGGGCCGCGGCCAGCGCCTCGCCCAAGAGCAGGAAGAGCCGGCGGGCCTCGGTCTCGGGGAGGGGCCCGTCGCGCTTGAGGCGAGCCATGAGGTCCTCGCCGTCTACGTAGTCCATGACCAGGTATGGGCGTCCCCTAGCGACACCGTGTCCGCGGACCCGGACGACGTTGGGGTGGTCGAGCTGCTGAGCGAGCAGGGCCTCGCGCTTGAATCGCTCGACGCTGTCCGGGTCGTGATCGAGGAGGACCTTGATCGCGACCTCGGCTCCCCCCGCGTCGCGGGCCTGGTAGACGACGCCCATTCCGCCGCGGGCGATCTCTCGCTGGAGCTGATACTGATCTATGAACTCCACGAGGTTCAGGCCCTCGTGGGTGGGAGTGCGCTGCCCCGGCAGGCGCTCGGCTCTCGGAGAAAGAGCACTGCCCGCTAGTCGAGGGTCGCGCGCTCGAGATCGATCGCGAGGGTCTCGATCATTTCCCCGGCGCTGAGGAGCTCCTCGCGGAGGGCTTCGTTCTCGCTCTCGAGGCGGCGAAGGCGCTTGCGAGCCTCGCGGAGGGCCGTCCTGAGCCGCGCGCAACGCGCGTCCTCGCCCAGAGCTCCATCGAGCTCGGCCTCGTCACTCTTCGCGTCGTCCTTGGTCTCGTCGGCCACGCCGCTCCTAAGCAAGATCTAGTTCCTTTATCTCGGCCGAAGGCGTTCCGTGCAACCCACCCCCGCCTCGGTGTACTCTTTAGGCATGCAGTGGATGCTCCTCCTGACCCTGATCGGCGCCGCCCTCGTGGCCTATATGGGCTTCGCCCTCGGTGATCGCAAGCGACGGCGCGCCGCCGGCGAGGCGGGCCCCCGCCCTTCGCGCTCCATTGGCGACGCCCTCGAGCTGAGCGAGGCCCGCCTCGGCGAGGCCCTCGTGTTCTTCTTGGGCGAGGACGAAGCCAGTGTGGCGATCGCAGACGCGATCGCCTCGGACCCTCGGGTGCTGACGCACCTCCGCGCGCCGAAGCTGGCCCACGTGATCCTCCGCTCCGAGCGAGAGGGCCAGGAGATCCTCGAGCTCCTCTACGAGAAATATGACGGGCAGCCCCTCCCGGGCCTCCCAGCCGGACTCGTCCTCCAAGCCGACGGAAAAAAGCGAGCCGGGGGCCAAATCAAGGGTGATTTGGCGACCGTGATCGAGCGCTGGCTTCGCCGCGCGACCCCTCCGCCGCCCTCAGACGATGGCAAGACTGACGAGCCTGTGACGTAGCCGGGAAGGCGCGTTTCGCCTCTAGCCCTTACCCAACGGGCCCTTGAGAGCGTTCGGCCGCCCGCTGTGACGGATTGATGGCAGAGCCGTGACCGCCCGTCGAACTCCTGCCTGCAAGCTCTCCCCTGATCCCCAGAGAGAGTTCGCGGGCGACGCGGAACCAGGTAGACACCTAAGGAAGAGTGTGCCTATAATCCGCGCCCAACCCATCACGCCTACTCTCGTGGGCAAAGAGGTTTAGGTCTTATGACTCAGTCCAAGAGCAACTTCATCATCGCGTTCCTCGCGGGTGCCTGTGTCGCGCTCGTGGCCGCCATGATGGTTCAAAACGGCGAAGCCCTTCCCCGCGCATACGGCCAAGCAGCTGGCGGTGGCTCGCTCTTCGCTGTGACCGGCACCGGCACGACGCAGCAGGGTCGCGACATTCTCTTCGTCGTCGACTCTGGCTCGCAGCACCTCGCGGTCTACGAATACAAGGAGGGGAACCTCAAGATGGGCGCCGTGCGCAACATCGAGTTCGACCTTCAGATCCCCAACGAGTACCTGCCCCAGGGCCGCAAGCAAGATCCCCCCGTCCTCGAGATCAAGAAGGCGATCGAAAAGGGCGGCAAGAAGGGCAAGAAGCGGCGCTAGCCGCGGCTTGTTAGTATCAAAACACCGGAGTGCGACGGCGCGCGTCGCACTCCATACCCTCAGCCCCTAGTCGGGGTGTTGCGAGGAGACGTCTGATGGCCGTCGAATACATGACCTTCCAGGAAGTCCTGGAGGAGCTGCAGATCGACGAGGAGGAGCTCAAGCGCCTCGTCTCGAATGCAGAGCTGCGTGGCTTCCGTGCTGGTAGCAGCATGAAGTTCAAGCGTGAGGACGTCCTCGCGCTCAAGCAGGGTCGCGAGACCGAGCCCACGATCATCCTGACCGACTCGGATCAGGAGATGGGGATCGCTGAGTCTTCGGACGAGCTAATCCTCGAGGACTCGACCTCGGACACCGTGATCCACATTGGCGACATCATGGGCGGCGCTCGCTCGGGGTCCCAACAAGAGATCATCTTCGACACCACCGAAGAATACACCGTGTCCCCCCACGACAGCGAGCTGGCCTCGGGCATGAGCGGCATGTCGGGCATGAGCGGCATGTCGGGCATGAGCGGCATGTCGGGCATGAGCGGCATGTCGGGCATGAGCGGCATGTCGGGTAGCGAAATGGACCTCAGCGGCTCAGGCCTCGAGCTCCAGAGCGCCAGCAGCGGCTTCCAGAGCGACATGAGCGGCATGTCGGGTCTCTCGGGCTTCGAGAGCGCCGACAGCATGGACCCAGAGGCCGTGATCCCCACCGTCGAGGTCCCCTCGATCTCGGAGGACATGGGCTTGGTCGAGACCGAGTCTGACGCGGCCTTGGTCGAGGTCGGCTCGGACGAGTCCATGGAGACCGAAGCCTTCGAGCTCATGGACGAGTCGGGTGAAACCGACGGCGTCGCCGGCGTCGGCGGGGGCAAGGCCTCGCGCCGCAGCTCGGGTCGCATGTCCAACAGCTCGCGCATGCGGGCCATGGAAATGGAGCAGAAGCGCTCCCACGCGATCTGGACCCTCGGGCTCCTCTTCGGCCTGATCTTCCTCTCGCTCCAGTTCATGCTCCTCTACAGCGAGCTCCTCGGAAGCACCCACGACTGGGGCCTCCAGCTCAGCGGCCCGCTCCGCAACATGGTGGACTCGATCTACGCGTCCATGAGCTAACCCAGCCCCGCTCACTCGAGCCACTAAGACCCCAGCAGGCGCTGCCTGACTGGGGTCTTTTCGTTCCGGAGCGCAGCTCCCGCGAAGGAAGTAGCATCTCGGAGTGAGTCAGGAGGATCCAAGTCAGCCAGGCACTTCGTCCTCCGAGGACTCAACCCCGCTCCCAGGGGACGAGGTTCCCGCCCCGGGCTTCCAGGACGACGCCACTTACCTCGGCGACGAGGCCGCTCCACCCCCGGGCTTTCAGGACGACGCCACTTACCTCGGCGACGAGGCCGCTCCACCCCCGGGCTTTCAGGACGACGCCACTTACCTCGGCGACGAGGCCGCTCCCCACTCCGTCCCCGCGCGGAGATCAGCCACCGCCACCTACCTTGGAGGCGAGGCACGGACTCGAGCGGAAGAGAGCTCCCCTCGAGAGGGCCCGGACGAAGCGACCCTCTGGGAGGGCCCCCTAGGGCCTCCTACGCGCTCGGCAGGCGAAGCTGAACAGACGCTGTGGAGCGGAGACGGCACCCAAGCTGCGCTGGCGCCGATCACGCTTCAACCGGGAGCAGTTCTGGGTCCCTACCACCTCCTCGAGCAACTCGGGGCTGGTGGCATGGGGGTCGTCTACCGCGCTCATGACGCGGTCGCCGGACGGGAAGTCGCACTCAAGCTGATCCGCGGCGAGCTCAGCCATGCGCAACGAGAGCGCTTCATTCGGGAAGGGCAGCTCACGGCGAGCCTGAACCACTCCAACCTCGTCCGCGTGCACGCAGCCGGCGAGGCTGGCGGAACCCCCTACCTGGTCTACGAGCTCGTCGTTGGCGGACGCACTCTCAAGGAGACGTTCAAGACCGCGCCCCTAGAAGAGCAACTCCGACAACTCCACGACGCTGCTCGCGGATTGGCCCACGCCCACGCCGAGGGAGTCGTGCACCGCGACATGAAGCCGGCCAACGTCCTCGTTGACACCAGCGGACATGTGCGAGTTGCTGACTTTGGGCTGGCGCGCTCGGACGAGGTCGAGCGGCTGACCCGAACCGGCGCAGTCATGGGGACCCCGGCCTACATGGCGCCCGAGCAGTCCGACCGCGATCGCCTAGGCCCCTGGACGGACGTGTGGGCCCTCGGGGTCATGCTCTACGAAGTCCTCACGGGCCAGCGCCCCTTCCCCGGGGAGACGGGTCCCGCCCTCCTGATCAAGACCCGCGACCACGACGCGCCCTCGCCTCGCTCGGTCCGGCCAGAGGTCTCCGACGAGCTCGAAGCGATTTGCCTCAAGGCGCTCGTTCGCGACCCCCAGGAGCGCTATCCCCACGCTGGCGCATTCGCTGACGATCTAGGAGGAGTTCTCCAAGGCGCGCCAGCCAGCCTCACCCAAGGCCAGAGGAGCCGCAGCGGGGTCGCCGCCCTCGTTGCGCTGACTCTCCTCGGAATCTGTGCCTCATTTGTGGCCCTCAACCGCTCCCCAGCCCCAAGGCCTGACGCCAGCACCAAGCCTCTCCCCCTCGAGCTGACCTTCCTCGAGCCTCTCCAGGGGCTGAGAGCCGGCCCTGCTCGGCTGCAGGCTCAGCTCTCGCCCCCTGGGGCCACCCTTCGGGTTAGCGGAGGGCACGTTCGCTCAGGCGACGGCGGCCGAGTGACCCTCGTCCTCCCGATCGTGGAGGGCGAGAACTCGTTCACCCTCGTCCTGAGAGACGGGGATCGATCCCGTGAGCAACCGCTAGTCCTCGAAGGCCTCCCGCCTTGGCCTGCCTGGTATCAAGAACTCGGCAGCGAGCGCCCGCGCCTCCCCAAAACTCTGAACCCCGCCCGCGAGCCCGGGACCTATCGCTGGGCGCGCGACGGGAGCCTCTTCGTCTGGGTCCCACCAGGGCACACCGTGATCGGGAGCCCCAAGTTCGGGAGCCTTACGGAGGCCTATCTCAGCAAGGGCTACTTCCTCGGTCGCTGCGAAGTCACCTGGAAGGCCTACGCCGCCTTCCTCGAGGACACTGGTCGGCCCCCCAAGGAGAGGCGCATCAAGGGCACCTACCAGGCTGACCTAGATCACAAGAAGGTCAGAGCACCCAGCGAGGAGTTCGATCCCGGTGACGACTATCCAGTCACCTTCGTCTCCTGGGACGCGGTCCAGGAATACTGCGCTTGGGCAGGCGTCCGGCTCCCGAGCGGGATCGAGTGGGAATGGGCCGCGCGGGGCCCCGACGGGCGGATCTACCCGTGGGGGAACGAAGAGCCTGGTCCTCGAACCTGTAACCGAGGAGAGGCCGAGGACGGCTACGCTCACACCAGTCCGGTGGGGGCCTTCCCCCATGACCGCTCAGCCTTCGGCTGCCTCGACATGGGCGGCAACGTGCGCGAGTGGGTCCAAGACGGCTACTCCAGAACACGTCCTGCCGGACCGGTCCATGACTACGTAGGCCCTCACGAAACAGCTGAACGCGAAGTCCGAGGCGGGTCTTGGAGCCGTGGCTTCACCGTCAGCGTCACGGCCCCAGCACGCTCCGCCCAGCGCAAGACCCACGACAATCTCGACGACGTGGGATTTCGCGTCGTGATCGAGGCCCCCCAGGAGGAATCAACCCCAACAGCCCCTCAAGCCAGGCCCAGTCAGCGCCGATAGGCACCCCAGAGGCCTGAAGAGCCTCGGGGAGACCTTATGGACCACTTGGCTTCGCGCGGAATCCGCGCCCTCCTCCTCTGCACCGCGGCGACGTGGCTCACAGGCTGCATTCAGCCTGGACCCGTCGTGACGAGTCCCGCGCCCCACCAGCCCCTGGCCGAGGCTAAGGCCGATCCGCTGCCGATCGCGCGCCTCGACGACGAGAAGAAGACGCCTGAGCACGACGACGTGCCCTTCTACGAGCTCGCTGAGTCCTATGGCCTCAAGGTCTCGATTGACCTCGTCACGGGTCGGCGCGTCCTGCGAGACGGCGTAAACCAGGTCGTAGTGATGCCGAGCACCAAGCAGATCGAGATCAACCAGCGCCGCTTCCCGCTGGCGAGCATGATTCGCTGGCGCCAGGGCGTGCTCTACGTGCCCGCCGAGGCTCGGGTGTTCATGGCGGAGTTCCTCCGCGAGCGTCCGATCCCCTCGATCGACCACGACCCAACCCTCTTCGACGGGACCGAGCCCGGCCTCGACCGTCGCCCCGCCAAGCGCGCGATCGTTCGTCGTCGGCCCAGCCCTCGCGCGGCTTCGGGCGGTTCGCTCCCCGCGAGCTGGGGCATGAAGAGCCAGCGCCGCTGGCGCTATATCGTGATCCACCACTCAGCCACGACCGTCGGCGGAGCCAAGAGCTTCCACGCCGGCCACAAGAAGCGCGGCTGGAAGAACGGCTTGGGCTATCACTTCGTGATCGGCAACGGGAGCTCGACCCCCGACGGACACGTCGAGGTCGGCCCTCGCTGGGAGAACCAGAACAAGGGGATCGACGGCGCCCACGCCGGAAACAAGAAGTACAACAAGTTCGGAATCGGGATCTGCCTGGTCGGGAACTACAACAACGGCCGCCCCACCCCGCGCCAGCTCGTCGCCCTCCGACGCCTCTGCCGGGCCCTGATGGAGAAGCACAGGATCCCCGCCACGAGCGTGTTCCCGCACTCGGAGGTCCGCCGCGGCCACACCGACTGCCCAGGCAAGCGCTTCCCGCTGGCCGCCTTCCGCCGCTCGCTCTGAGCACCCCACACACCAACTGAACCCCGCAGGCGGCCGTCGCGAGACGGCCGTCTGTGTTCCGGAGTGTCGCCCTCGGATCAGGGCGCGCGGTAGGCTCGCTCTCATGGCGCAGCCAGGGCTCAAGCTCGAACCAGGTCAGTCCTTTGGGACCCGCTTTCAGATCGTGAGCCTCCTCGGCCGCGGGGCCATGGGCGTCGTCTACCGAGCGCTGGACCATGAAGCCCAGCGCGAGGTGGCGCTCAAGATCCTCTCCTCGAGCGCCAACCCTGCCACGGTCTCGCGCTTCGTCCGCGAGGGTGAGCTGACCGCGTCGCTCCGCCACCCCGGGATCGTGACCGTCCACTCCGGCGGCGCCGTGGGGGCCTATCCCTACCTCGCCTACGAGCTGGTCCCCGACGCTCAGACCCTGGGTGACCTCTTCCCGCGCCTGGATCACATGGGTCGCGCGGGCCTCCTCCTGCGAGTCGCAGAGGCTGTCGGCTACGCCCACGACCAAGGGATCTTCCACCGCGACCTCAAGCCCGAGAACGTGCTCGTGACCCCCGAGGGGGAGCCTCGAGTCGCGGACTTTGGCCTGGCCTCTGGGCGTGAGCTCGACCGCTTGACCCAGAGCGGCGCCATGATCGGAACCCCGAGCTACATGTCGCCCGAGCAGATCAGCGGCCAGCGCGAGCTGATCGGGGCCCCGAGCGACGTGTGGTCCTTGGGGGTGATCCTCTACGAGGCCCTGACTGGGCGCTTGCCCTTCGAGGGCGACTCGATCCTGAGCCTCGCGGCGACCGTCATGCGAGACGACCCCAAGCCTCCACGAGCCTTGGATCCCTCGATCCCAGAGACCCTGGAGGCCGTATGCCTGGCTGCGATTCGCCGCGAGCCCGACCAGCGCTACCCGAGCGCCACGGCCTTCGCTGAGGACCTCGCAGCTGCCCTGCGCGGCGAGCGCCCCAGCGCCGGCTCTTCGAGCACCTTCGAGCGAGCGGTCGGCACCCCGGGCAGCCGCAAGCGTCGCACGTTGACACTCGTGGCCATGGTCGTCCCGAGCCTCCTCGCCCTAGCGGGCGGGCTGTGGTTCGCCCTCCGTCGCGCGGAGCCGCCGGCAGAGACCCCCGCTCCAGGTCCCACTCAGGCTGCTCCTGACCTGAAGCGCGCGGCTCGAGACGCCTGGATCAAGGTCAAGGCCGAGAGCGATCCGACTCGGCAGCTCCTGGCCCTCGAGGGCTGGCTTCAGACCTATCCTGAGAGCGAGCTGCGGAGCGAAGCCCTAGAGCTCGTCCGGCTCCAGGCGAACCGCCAGGCGATTCGGACGCTCCCTCATATCCGCGTCGACGAGATCGAATTCACCTCGCCCACGACGCTCCTCAGCGTCGGGCAAGGCGAGCTTCGAGCCTGGGACCTGAGCCGCGCGGCGAGCGAGCCGATCTGGACCACGACCTTCGAGGACATGGCCTTCTATGGGGCCGCCTACCTGGGCCACGAGCGCTACCTGGTCTCGCTTCAGGGCGGGATCCACGTCGTCGGTCGCGACGAGGCGAAGCTCGTCCACAAGACCCTCCGGGGCCAGTGGGTCTCCACGGCCTTCGAGCCCACCCGCCGGGGTCTGGCCACGGGACGCGTGACCGGCAAGCTGACCTACGGGCGCGTGAGCGTCGACGCGCGCTATTTCGACCGCCGGGTCCTCGGCTCCGACTTCGACTACTACCGCTCGCTGGCCCTCTCGCGGGGCGGGCGCTACCTCGCGTCGGGGACGGGGCACCTCAAAACAGGCTGTGGCGTGTGCCTCTGGGATCTCGACCAGGCCACGGACAGGCCCCAGAAGGTGTTTCCCATAGGGTTCGAGGTCGAGCGGATCTACTTCACCCCTGACGGCAAAGAGCTGATCCTCCTCGACGACAGCGGCGGCCTGCACTTCTTGGCCATGGGCACCGGCGAGATCCGGAGCCTCTCGAGCCGGAGCGTCGAGAGCAAGGTCCGCGTGGGCGGCCAGGTGGCCCACATGGGCCGGATCAAGGAGCTCCTCTTCCTCGACGGCGGTCGCCTCCTGAGCTGCTCACGGGGCTCGAAGCTGATCGGCTCGAACGACAACAGCCTCGGTCTCTGGGACCTCGCCAGCGGAGAGGACCTCGGCCGCCTCGTGCGCCAGTCCGTCCGGTATCGCTGCTTGGCGCTGAGCCCTGGAGGCGCGCGGCTCGCGATCGGACGCGAAGGGAAGGTCGAGATTCGCTCGGGCTGGGTCCTGCCCGGGGAGAAACTCTCCAAGGCCATAGGACCCTAAAGGTAAAGACAAGACCGCTCGCGCTCCGAAAGGGGAGTCGAGAGGTGATATGTCCAAGCACGAGCTGACGGCCCAAATCGCATACGAGATCTACCTGCAGCGAGGGCGCGCGCCTGGTCGCTCCCGAGAGGATTGGGCAGCGGCCGAGGCCGTCGTGGCGCTCTGCCTGGCCTTCGCGGCCGCCCTCCTCGAGTCGGACCCGCCCGCCGCCGAGCCCAAGGCCCCGGAGGCTCTCGAGGCTTCAGCTATTGAGGCGGAGGCCCCGATCGCGCCGGCGTTCAGCGCCCAGGAGCGGGCCTTCGCCCTCCTCTGCACCGCAGCCCAGGAGCTCGGCCGAGCCGAGCTGGCCAAGACCCTCGGCTACAAGTCCACGAGCAGCGTCGGCCCCTACCTCCGGGGAAAGCGCCCGATCGGCGCCAAGCTCGCGGAGCGAATCCTGGCGAACCTAGCCCCCGCCCCCGAAGCTCAACGCCGCGCCGCCTAGGCGCCGCTCGGACGCAGGCAAGACCGCTCCGAAGCCGAGCCGGAGTCGCTGGGGACGAGCTCCGGGAGCGTTCGGGCACGCCGCGGAGTCCGCAACAGCCCTAGGAGCAGGGCCGGGGCCTAGCGATAGCGAAGCTTAACCGAGGTCACTAGGTGACGAAGTGCAGCGACTACCCCCTTGGTCTCCTCGTGGCGCACGATCACGAAGCCTTCGCCCTCGTAGTGCGTCGAGCGCGGCATGCCGACCTTGGGGAGGCGAGCCTGAACGACTTGGTCGCCTAGAGAAGCGATCGCGGCCTCGAGCCCTTCGACGCTCGCCACCGAACGTCCGCGCCCGTGGCCACGGAGGAAGGCGCAGCCAACGGCCCACTTCCGCTCGGGCATTTCCCAGGTCTCGTGAACCATGAGACGGGCCCATTTCTCCCAGAAGTCGACGTCGTGAGCGATCCCGTTCATGGCCATGATGTTCACGCCAGGGGGGCGGGCGGCGACCTCGCTGATCACGCGGCGGTCGTCGGGCGTCAGGAACCACTCCATGTGCGAGAGGCCCGTCCCCAAGCCCAGGGCCTCGAGGGCGCTCGCGTTCAGGTCGAGGAAGGGCTTGACCCGCTCCTCCATGCGCTCGCGCGGGAGCAAGACGCAGTATTGGAGGAAGGGGTTCTCGACGACCTCGAGGGGGCCTGGGAGGTAGTAGGTCGAGGAGAACCAGACCGGCTTGCCCTGGATACACGCCGTCTCGAAGGTGTGCTCAGTGCCGGTCACGAACTCCTCGCCCTGAATCGGGTTCTTCGCCGAAGGCAGGAGCTGGTTGAGGGCCGCGAAGAGTTGACCTTCGTCGGTCACCCGGAAAGTGTCCTTCGTGCCTAGGCCGTCGAGGGGCTTGAGGATCACGGGGAACCCGACTCGCTTCACGAAGGCCCGCGCGTCCGCGGCGCTCTCGACGCGCGCCTGGCGGGCGACCGGTAGGCCAGCCTCACCCAGGACCTTCTTCATGAGGTTCTTGTCGCGGAAGGCCTTGGCCGACGCGACCTGCATGCCCGGGATCCCGAGCCGCTGGCGAGCTTGAGCCAGGGGAATCTGCATTTGCTCGAGGTAGCCCAGGAGGCGATCCACCCGGCCCCACTCCTTCTGGAAGGAGCGCGCCGCGAGCACGAGCTGGTCTGGATCGAGGCTGTTTGGGACCTGAAAGTGCCCGCTGATCTTCTCGCGGAAGGCCGGAGGGAGGGCCTCGATCGGCTGCTGCGCGATGACCCCCAGCTTTACGTCCTCAAGAGACAGAATCGCGTTGAGGCAGTTGAGGATATTGGCGCCGAAGTAAGGCGCGACGAACACGACGTTGACCACAGAGTCCTCTCAGGTGATCTCCTCGGAGATCGAGCGTGGGAGGATACTCCTGCCCTTCCAAGAGTCATTCCTGAGAACAGAGCCGTGCCAGAGAGCCTCCCCGACCCCCCCGCGTCCCAGCGCCCGGAGCTCGCCGCCGAGTGCCCTCTCTGTGTGCTGATCCCGCCGATATCGACGGCGGACCTGATCGCCCAAGAGGGTGAGCTACCCGAGGCCTGCGAGCAGCTCATGGGGTGGCCAACCTCACTCGGTGCCCCCCTGAGGCGGGAGCTGCGCTGCCCCAAATGCGACGGTCGCTACTGGCTGGAGATCGAGACCGGCTCCATGGAGTGGGACCTGCGCCTGGTCAAGCGCGCGAGCCCTCAGCCCTAGGACCGGCAGACTCCTTTGGGCCGCTCCCCTTGGCCTCGAGGCGCTCGAAGGCCACCCGGGCCGCGGCCTGGGCGGCCAACTTCTTCGAGCGGCCCCGTCCGCGCCCGAGGTCCTTGCCCCGCAGGACGACCGCGACCTCGAACTCCTTCTCGTGGTCTGGGCCCTTCTCTGAGACGACCTCGTAGCTGGGCGCTTCCTGCCAGCGGCCTTGAGTCAGCTCCTGGAGGCGCGACTTGAAGTTGCCGCTGGCCTCGCTGACGGCCTGCTCGATCTCCTCCACGAGTCCCCACAGGACGAGACGCGTGATCGCCTCGAGGTCGGAGTCGAGATAGGCCGCGCCGACGACGGCCTCCACGGCGTCAGCCAAGACCGAGACGGGGAGAGAGTCGCGATCCATGCCGCGGCCGAGGGTCACATAGCTCGGGAGGTCGAGGCGCTTTCCCCAGTTCGCCAGGGCCGTCGTCGAGACGACGCGGCTCCGAAGGCGGGTCAAGTCCCCTTCGTCGCACTCGGGATAGCTGGTGAAGAGGAATTGAGCCACGACCAGCCCAATCACGGCGTCCCCTAGGAACTCCAGGCGCTGATTGCTCTCACCGCACTCGCTCCGTGCGCTGGGGTGTGTCAGCGCACGCTCTAGGAGAGCGGGGTCCTGGAACTCGTATTCCAGCGCCGCCTCGAGGCGGGTCGTGGACGAAGTGCCTGCAGAGAGGCTGCCTGAAAGGCTAGGCCGCGAGGGACCTGGCTCCCGGAGTGAACTCAAGACAGGTGGGTCCTAGCGCCGACGGAGCGTGACCAAGCCGCCGAGGACCAGCAAGAACAGGAAGCTGGCCGGGACGTCGCTCGATCCCTGCGGGCCAAGGGCGCAACCGCCGCCGCCGCCGCCGCCGCCGCCCGAAGCTGGGGCGCCTGCGGAAGCCGCTCCAGCCGCTGCGCTGCTGCTGCCGCCAGAGGCGGCTGGGGTGTTCTCCTGGGAAGCGACCGGAGCCGGCTCCTCAGTGGCCACGGTCGGGGTCTCGTTGCCGGCCATGGTGAAGCCGTTCTTGATCTTCACGAACTGGCCATCTGGGTTCTCGACCGCCACCGAGTAGGTGCCGCTGGGGGCGTTAGGGATCGTGAAGCTGATCGAGGTGCCCGAGCCGGTCGCTTGGATCACGTAGCCACCGAAGATCACGCGGGCGCCGGGCTCGAAGTTGGCACCGCTGAGGGTGACCACGGTCCCCGACTCGCCCTCGGCGGGATCGAGGCCTGTCAGGCTGGGGGCGACCCCTCGGATCTCGAAGCCGCCAGTCAGGACGACGCAGGCGTTGGTCGCGCTGTTGAACACGCGGACCGAGCGGATCTGGCTCAGAGCCGAAGGACCGACCGAGACCACGGCGCGTGCCGAACTCGAGCTGAAGTTCGGATCGGTCACGAAGAGGGGGTCACCGGCGGGTCCTGGGATCAGGAAGGTGTCGGCGCTGCCAAGGCCGCTTCCATAGACCGAGAGGGTCAGCTCGCTGTTCGGCATGATCGTGGTCTGCGAAATGCTCGTCAGGTTCATGCCGCTGGCGGCCAGGAGGTCGATGGTGCCGAGGTCCGTCGCCTGAGCGAAGCTCACGTTGACTCGCTCGGGGTTCGCCGGCGAGCTGAGCCCGCCCGCGCCCCAGAAGGTCGTGCCGAAGTTGGTCTCAATGGTGAGGCCGCTGGTGTGGATCGAGAAGTTGGCGTTGGTGACAGGACCGTCGAGGGGCTCGGCGTAGACCGCGTAGCTCCCTTGGTCGAGGCCGCGGATTCGGAAGAAGCCGTTGGCGTCGCTGAGGCCAGCCGAAGCCGCCACGCCGTTCATGTCCTCGGCCACGACGTGGGCGCCAGAGACCGGGTTGCCGCCGCGGCTGACGTAGCCCTGGATCGAGCCAGGCTCAGCACCGACTGGGTAGATCGCGCCAGCGGCCGCAATGTCGTCGGCCTCCAACGAGCGGAGGCGAGTGTCGGTCGTGTTGGCGAAGGGGTTCATGGTCGCGCCGATCACTGCCGAGTGATCGAGGCCCACGAAGTGGCCGACCTCGTGGGTCGCAATGTTCTGAATGTCGAACTTGCCGGCGTCCCCGCTCGTGCTGAAGGGCTTGGTGCCATTGAAGAGGATATCGGCGTCAATGATCTTGCCCGAGCTGGGGTCGAAATCGACGGGGGTGATCGCGACCAGCCCGCTGCCGGCGCCGAAGAAGCCGCTCTCGTTGTTCGTGTCCCAGAGGACGGTGTGGAGGTTGTCGGAGCGCCAGTCAGTCCGGCTGCGGCTCGCGGCCGAGGTGTCCTCGACGAAGTCCAGGCGGCTAGAGGGGACCTTCGACCAAGCCTCGAAGCCCAGCCGAACGGCGGCCACGTCGCTCTCGTCGGTCGTGCCGGGGTCTGCGACCTCGTTGATCGTGAAGGTGATCGTGGAGTTGGGCCAGTAGAAGGGGAGGTTTCCGGCCTGGAGGCTCACGAAGGCGTAGCTGGAGTAGCTGAGTCCAAAGACTCCGAACAAGAGCGCGAAGATCGGGGCCGCGAAGACAAAGCGCTTCGAGACGAGCTTGCAACCTGAGTCGTGATAGGCCACCGAATCCCCTTACTGACCCTGCTTGGTCTTATTCTCGGCCAAGCGCTTCTTGACTCCAGCGAGGAGCGAGTCAAAAGGGACGCCTTGCTCGGTCTTCGCCTCTTCAATGGCGCCGCTCTTGCGGTCCATGAGGCGAAGGCCTTCGAGATCGCGGAAGGCAAGTCGCTTGCCCTCCACCAACCGGATCGTGTATTTGCCCTGGGCGAGGCCGACCGCCGCGCGGCAGCCGATCTTGTTCTCGCCGGTCAGGAAGACGAGGATCTCCTCGCCCTTTTCGTAGCTCGCGGCGCCCGAGATCCCGCTTCCGCGCTCAGCGGTCACGCCGCCGTAAGCGCTGAAGGTGAAGCTCTCGAGCTTGAGATCCGCCAGCTTCTCGCCCTTGGCTTGGGCAGCCTTGAGGGCCGTCCCACCGTGGAAGGACTCGCTGACCTTGATCACGTAGTTCGTGACGATCACGCCCTCGCCGAGGCGACGCGCCTGCTTGCTCTCGACCTTGCCGTGGATCACGATCGTGGCGTTGTCGGCGAGCTCGTCGGGCGAGAAGCGGAGGACCGTGCTGGCCAGGGCGCTCGAAGCGAAGGAGACCAGAAAGAGAGCGAGGAGGAGCGGCGCCAGGCCCGTGAGGGCGGCACTCTTTCCAGCGGTCTTGCTCTGCTTGATCTGGCCCATAGTTCTCTCTCGATGCACCTGGCGCAACCTGGGTGCCAACTGCAGTTGACGCCTCAAATCGTGTAAATCCTTGCCAGATCAGTGGATCGTGCCACCGAAGCGGCGGTCAAGCGTGTCACGATGGACACAATACGATTCACGTTTCGGGTTCTGAAACGGGACCCTTGCGACCTCAGGCAGTCGCCTCGGTCACTCCGCAAGGGCGACGCTCAGTCGCCCTTGGCGTCGGCAGGGGCTTCGGCCGCCGCCGCTTCGGCAGGTGCACCTTCAGCTGGAGCGGCGGGTGCTGGGGCCCCCTCGGCTGGCTTGCCTTGGTGCTTATCAGCCAAGATGTTGATCTCGTCCGCGATCTCGAAGAAGAAGTCGCCGTCTCGGAGATGAATCCGGGTGTCCTGATCGAGGTTGATTTCCTTGAGGACCTGGCCAATCCGGTAGGCCGAACCCATCACGCGGTGGGTGTGGACGATCGTGTAGACAGCCAGCACGAGGGCCGAGCAAATGATCACGAAGGCCAGGAACCCGATCAGAACGAGGGTGTTGGCCCCGTCCGGGGGAAGGCTCCGCCGGAGGCCCTCCACGCTCACGAGCATCCAGGTCAGGCTGCCCACCAAAAGGAGGGAGGTCACCCAGGTGAGCATGTAGAGCAGGTGAACCCGCTTGCTCACCATGTAGTCCTTGCGCCGCTCACCGGCCATGTCGCCTCCGCTCAGGGGTATGGAGCCCGAGAGGCTCCAGGGATCGGGCGCGTAGTCTATCTGGGAACCCCCAAGGGATCGAGGGCCGACTTGCCTCTCTTTACGGCCGCGTTTCGCAGCCCAGGCGAAGGCGGCCGTGGCCAAGCTGGGCGTGCCGGATTCGGGACGCCCCCGCAGAGCTGGCAGAGCGCGGGGGCCACAGAGGACGAATCGCCGGCGAGAGCTGACCCCCAGAACTCCCAAAGCAAAAGGAGGCCGGACTCGCGTCCGACCTCCTTTAGCTGCTCAGTCCTGAAGCGCCCTAGCAGACGCCCTGGGGAGCTAGTCCCACTTCAGGGCGCCACCGGTTTGATACTCGATAACTCGAGTCTCGAAGAAGTTGCGCTCCTTGTTGAGGTCGAGCATTTCGCTCATCCAAGGGAAGGGGTTGCTCGCGTCCGAAGCCGAATAGATCTCCTCGAGGCCGATCTGGCTCGCGCGGCGGTTCGCGATGAAGCGGAGATACTCGCTGAACATGTTGGCGTTCAGGCCGAGCACGCCTCGCGGCATGGTGTCGGTCGCGTACTTCGTCTCGAGCTCCACTGCCTCGCGCATGAGGTCCGAGATCTCCTTCTGGAAGGCAGGCGTCCAGAGGTGCGGGTTCTCGGCCCGGATCGTGTTGATCACGTCGATACCGAAGTTCGCGTGCTGACTCTCGTCACGAAGGATGTATTGGAACTGCTCGGCCGCGCCGACCATCTTGTTCCGCCGTCCCAGCGAGAGCATCTGGACGAAGCCGACGTAGAAGAAGATCCCCTCCATGATCACGTAGAAGCCGATCAGGTTGCGAAGCAGACGCTGGTCGGTGGCAGGCGTGCCGGTGTGGAAGTTGGGATCAGCGAGCTCCTCAGTGAACTGCAGCTCGAAGGCAGCCTTGTCGTGGATCGAGGGGATCTCGCGATACATGTTGAAGACTTCGGTCTCGTCGAGACCGAGGCTCTCAATGATGTATTGGTAGGCGTGCGTGTGGAGCGCCTCCTCAAAGGCTTGACGGAGGAGGTACTGGCGGCACTCGGGGTTCGTGATGTGGCGGTAGACCGCGAGCACGATGTTGTTGGCGACGAGCGAATCTGCCGTCGAGAAGAAGCCGAGGTTGCGCTTCACCAGGCGACGCTCGTCGTCGCTCAGGCCGTCGGGGTTCCGCCAGAGCGCCAAGTCGGCGGTCATGTTGATCTCTTGCGGCATCCAGTGGTTGGCGCAGCCGGTGAGATACTTCTCCCAAGCCCAGTTGTACTTGAAGGGCACGAGCTGGTTCAGATCCGCGCGGCAGTTGATGATCTTCTTGTCGTCAACGGCCAAGCGCTTGGCGCCGAACTCAGGGGTCTCGAGCCCGCTCGCGCCAGCACCTACAGCGACCGACTTGTTCTGCGCAACCGGGGCCTCGGCGACGACAGGCCGCGTAACGGCCTGGCTTCGCTCAGCGACGGCCACGGCAGATTGCGTCTCGCTCGCGAAGGCCGACTGAGCAGGAGCTGCTGCGCTCGCGCTGGCCTCAGCGCGCGGCTCAACCGCAGGCCGCGGCTGGGCGGCGGCGGGGGTCGGGTTGCTCTCGAGCGGGGTGTTGTCCCAAGTCAGCATGGCTAGCTCCTCGTGTGTCTCAATGGGCCGCAGCCAAGCTGCAGTCGGCAAAATTTCGTAGGCAAGGCGGTTAGTTAGAAAGCAGTTAGGCGGTCGCGTCGGCCAGAGGCCGACAGGCTAGAGGCCAGCAGACAGGCGGGTCTGAGCGAGAGGGACCAGCCGCAGCTGTTCCCCTCGCCCTGACCCTGCTTGCTACTGACAGGCCTCGCAGTCGGGGTCCGTGATCGAGCAGATCTGAGGACCCGAGCTGACCGCGTTCAGGCGACCGGTGCTGATCGTCGACTTCTCGGCATGGCTCGCGCCCAGAGCGCGGAGGTAGTAGGTCGTCTTAAGCCCGGTCGTCCACGCGAGACGATAGAGCTGATCGAGCTTCTTGCCCGAAGGCTCCGCCATGTAGAGGTTCAGCGACTGGGCTTGATCGATCCACTTCTGACGGCGGCTGGCGGCCAGCACGAGCCAGGTCGGGTCGACCTCGAAAGCAGTCGCGTAGAGCTCACGGAGCTCGGCCGGGATCCGCTCGACGGGCTGCACGCTGCCGTCGAAGTACTTCAGGTCGTGGACCATGACCTCGTCCCAAAGGCCGAGGCGCTTGAGGTCCGCCACGAGGTAGTGGTTCACGATCGTGAACTCACCCGAGAGGTTCGACTTGGCGAAGAGGTTCTTGTAGATCGGCTCGATCGACTGGCTGACGCCGGTAATGTTGGCGATGGTCGCCGTGGGCGCGATCGCCATGCAGTTACTGTTCCGCATCCCGTGCTCCATGATCCGGGCGCGGAGCCCGTCCCAGTCGAGGCGCTGCGTCGTGTCCACGTCGAGGTAGCCACCACGCTCCTTGCGGAGCAAGTCGAGGCTGTCGATCGGCATGATCCCGCGGCTCCAGAGCGACCCCTCGAAGCTCGCGTAGCGGCCCCGCTCCTCTGCGAGCTTGCTCGACGCGCTGAGCGCGAAGTAGCTGATCTGCTCCATGGCGCGATCGGCGAACTCAGAAGCGGCCTCGCTGGCGTAGGGAATCCGGAGCTTGAAGAGCGAGTCCTGGAAGCCCATGAGCCCCATGCCAACCGGACGGTGACGGAGGTTGCTCCGCCGCGCCTGGGGCACGGTGTAGAGGTTGATGTCGATCACGTTGTCGAGCATCCGCATGGCGGTGTCGATGGTGCGCTCGAGCTTCACCACGTCGAGGCTTCCCTCGGGCGTGATGTGGTTGACCAGGTTGACCGAGCCCAGGTTGCAGACAGCGATCTCGCGGTCGCTGGTGTTGAGCGTGATCTCCGTGCAGAGGTTGCTGCTGTGGACGACGCCCACGTGACCCTGGGGCGAGCGAACGTTGCAGGGGTCCTTGAAGGTGACCCAGGGGTGCCCGGTCTCGAAGAGCATCGAGAGCATCTTGCGCCAGATATCGATGGCCTTCGTCTTCTTGAAGACCTGCAGCTCACCCGCAGCGGCCTTGGCCTCGTAGGCCACGTAGGCCTCCTCAAAGGCCGCTCCGTAGAGCTCGTGGAGATCACCGGTCTCGTCGGGCGAGAAGAGGGTCCACTCGGCGTCCTCGTGGACGCGCTTCATGAACAGGTCCGGGATCCAGTTGGCCGTGTTCATGTCGTGGGTTCGGCGACGATCGTCACCGGTGTTCTTGCGCAGCTCGAGGAACTCCTCGATATCAATGTGCCAGGTCTCGAGGTAGCCGCAGACGGCGCCCTTGCGCTTACCACCCTGGTTGACCGCGACCGCCGTGTCGTTGGTGACCTTCATGAAAGGCACCACGCCTTGGCTCTGACCGTTGGTTCCCTTGATCCGGGAGCCCATGCCGCGCACGCGCGACCAGTCGTTGCCGAGGCCGCCGGAGAACTTGGCCAGCATGGCGTTGTCACGGATCGCGTTGAAGATCCCCTCGAGGTCGTCGGGAACCGTGGTCAGGAAGCAGCTCGAGAGCTGCGGACGCTGCGTGCCCGAGTTGAAGAGGGTCGGCGTCGAGGTCATGAAGTCGAACTGCGAGAGGACGGTGTAGAACTCGATCGCCTTCTCTTCGCGCTCGACCTCGTTGATCGCCAAGCCCATAGCGACGCGCATGAAGAGCGCCTGGGGCAGCTCGAAGCGGACGTCCTCAATGTGGAGGAGGTAGCGGTCGTAGAGGGTCTGCATGCCGAGGTAGGTGAACTGCTCGTCACGCGTGGACTCGATCGCGTTCGAGATCCGGTCGAGGTCATACTCGGCCAAGCGCGGGTCGAGGAGGCCAGCTTCGATTCCAGTTCGAACGTAGACCGGGAAGTAGTCAGCGTAGGTTGCGTCCTGCAGAGCCGCCTGCGAAGCGCCGAGGGTCCGACCCATAGCCTCTCGCTTGAGCGAGGCCAGGAGGAGACGCGCCGCCACGTAGGTGTAGTTCGGCTCGTTCTCGACCAGAGCGCGGGCGCTCATGACGAGGGCCTCGTCGAGCTCCTCCTGCTTGATCCCCTCGTAGAGGGCCTTGGTCGTCTCCTCGAACACCCGGCGCGGGTCGACGTCAGCCAGGCCAGCGCAAGTCGACTGGATCGCGTCTCGCAGCTCGGTGCCCGAGAGCACGCGTTGCGAACCGTCGGGGAGGGTCACGTGAATCACGGGAGGCTTGGAGGGGCCGGTGTGAAGGACCTCACCCTGCTCCTTGCGCTTACGCTTCTGCTCCTCGCGATAGAGGACGTAGGCCCGGGCGACCTTGTGCTCGCTAGCGCGCATGAGCGCCAACTCGACCTGGTCCTGAATGTCCTCGATGTGAATCATGCCACCGCGAGAGAGGCGACGGCGCAGGACGTCGACGACCTGAACGGCGAGCTGGGCGCCGAGGGTCTGAACGCGGCTCGAGAGCGAAGCGCCCTGACCCTCGACAGCCAAGAAGGCCTTCTTGATCGCGCGCTCGATGCGCTCTGCGTCGAAGGGGACGACGTCACCGTTGCGACGGACGACCATGAACGCGCCAGCCGGATTGACGGCCGGGTTGATGGTTCCCGTGGCTCCAGCAGCGGAGGTCGACTCGGAAGTGGCGCTCTGAACAGAGTTGAGTGAGGACACGTAACGCGCTCCCATAGGCCACTCGGAGAAGCTCGGCACGACCAGAGACGAAAGGTCTCGAGGCCAGCCTGGAGCTGCTTGGAGCGGCCCTCTTTAGGTGATGGCTCGGCGCGGGAGTAAAGGAAGGGCCGTTAAGGAGGGGTAAACCTCAGGCAACGGCTCTAAGTCCCGCTATGTTTGATAGTTAGAAGCTGCCTAAACCCCTGGGGAAGTGGTCCTCGGCAACGACCAAAGAGGGTAGCGATCAGCACCGACAGCCCTGGGGGGTGCAAGTTTCAAACAAGGCCCTGAGGTCGGCTCGGCGTCCCAAGTCCAAGCAATTCGGACAGTGAAAATTCTCGGGTTGACCGTGGCCGCTCGTTCAGGCTCCCGCCAAAAACATCGCGATGTCTTTGAGCGATGCCCTGCACCGATTTCGAGGTCTCAGAGGAAGAAGCCCAGGGCCGCTCTGAACCCCTCTGGGAGCCATGTTGCCGAGAACGGCCTGGGGTGAGGTCGAGAACAGCAAGTAGTTCGCTCCTCACCTCTAGGGAGGGCGCGCTCCCAAAGCGCGCCCCCAATCTCCATCCTGCCGAGCTCTGTGGGCGCAAGCCCAGTCTCCTTCGCCGCTCTTCTGCGGGCTAAGGGATGGGAGTGGGGCGACGCCTTTCGAACCCCCTGGAGCAAGAGCCTGCACCCAACCCGCCAGGGTCCCTAAACACGCCCAAGAGGCCAGAAGAAGGCCCCGCTGGGAGGCGAGGGCCCCAAGGAGGAGAGTCTTCCCGAAAGACTCCCGAACGCTCGATCGCGAAGGGCGGAGCTCCTGTTTGGGCCTCGTTCGGGCCCCGGCGTTGTCACAAACCCCTTGGTGACAACGAGTACCGGGGTTGTCGGATGGCGCTGCTAATCTCCTCCCCAGTCAGAGGGAAGGAACCATCCCCTGGCGAACCAACCCCTAACCCCTCACCTATCCCAGAGGGGTCTTACCTGAAGATTTGAGAGTTAGCCATGGCTCGGAAGAAGTCCACCACCCCCTCCCTCAAGGCCTCCGACCTCGAAGGCAAGAAGCCAGAGGGCGACGCCCTCAAGCGCGCCCTCGAGAACACCTTGGAGCAGATCACCCGCGAGCACGGCAAGGGCTCGATCATGCGCCTTGGCCAGAACACCAAGCTCGACATTCCCGCGATCTCGACCGGCTCGCTGTCCTTGGATCGCGCGATCGGAATCGGTGGAATCCCCCGCGGTCGCATGACCGAGATCTATGGCCCTGAGTCCTCGGGCAAGACGACCCTGGCTCTGACTGTTTCGGCCAATGCCCAGCGCCAAGGCGGCGTCGTCGCATTCATTGACGCCGAGCACGCCCTCGACCCGAGCTACGCTCGCAAGCTGGGCGTCAACCTCGACTCGCTCCTCGTCAGCCAGCCTGACTCGGGTGAGCAGGCCCTCGAGATCGTCGAAATGCTCGTCGCCTCCAACGCCGTCGATGTGATCGTGGTCGACTCGGTCGCGGCCCTCGTGCCCAAGGCCGAGCTCGAAGGCAACATGGGCGACACCCACGTCGGCCTTCAGGCGCGCCTCATGTCCCAGGCCATGCGCAAGCTGACGGGCCTCGTCAACCGCAGCCGGACCTCCCTGATCTTCATCAACCAGCTCCGCGAGAAGATCGGCGTCATGTTCGGCTCGCCCGAGACCACCAGCGGCGGCCGGGCGCTCAAGTTCTACTGCTCGGTCCGCCTCGATATCCGCCGGATCGCTCAGATCAAGACGGCCGAGGGCGCGATCGGCAGCCGCTGCCGCGTCAAGGTGGTCAAGAACAAGGTCGCCCCTCCCTTCCGCCAAGCCGAGTTCGACATTCTCTTTGCCAAGGGAATCAGCTGGCACGGTGACGTGCTCGACCTCGCCGTCGATCACCGCGTCGTCCGCAAGGCTGGTGCCTGGTATTCCTTCGGCGAGACCCGAATCGGCCAGGGCCGTGACCGGACCGTCGCCTTCCTCGAGGAGAACGCCGATATCGCCCACGAGATCGAGCAGGCTCTCTTCGAGATCCTCTTCGCCACCCAAGAGGCGGAGAACGAGCAGCTCAAGCAGCCGGCCGAAGAGGCCCCTGAGCCTGCGACAGCTGGCGCCAAGGCCTAACAAGCCTATACGCCTCTGCTCGGGTCGCCTCTGCTCCTGCATGGGCACCGCAATCATCCAATCAAGCTCTCGACGCGCTCCTTCAAACGCGCGCCGGAGCCTTGAGGTCGCCCAGGGCTTGCCTGCCCTGGGAGTGGCGGCGCCTTCAAGAACACTCCGCAATGAGTCTCTGAAGGCGTCGGTCCACACCCTTTCTGTATCTGTTCCGCTGCTATCTGAGCCAGCCACCCACGCCCACGGGCGTCGGTGGCTGGTTTGGTGTCGCCTGAAATCAGCCACAGACGCTTGTGGAGACGAAGGTTAGGATTCGAGCGCCGCTTTCCGCAGGGAAGGGTGTGCCTGTCTCTAAAGGGAGAGTGCGTGGGCGCAACTCAACGAGCAATCGGATCAGGGACAGAGGGCAAGGCCCTCCTCCTGCTGGCGGGCGGCGAGAGCGACGAGTCGCTGGAGCAAGCCTGGCGGAATGGCGACCAAGCCGCGTTCTCGGAGCTCTTTCGCCGCCACTACTCGGGCGCAGTCGCCTACGCCGAGCGCTATCTGCGCGACCTAGCCGCTGCTGAAGACGTCGTTCAGCAGGCCTTCTTGAACGTGCTCCAGCGCAAGGCCGGCCAAGGGCGCTTCAAGTCACTGGTCTACACCGTGACCCGCAACCTTGCCCTCAACGAGCTTCGCCGTCGCGGGCGTCGCTACGTCGCCCGGGGGGGGGTCGAGGAGCTGGATCCGGCTGGGCAAGAGGGAGTGCCCCTCAGTGACCTGATCGCGGGTGAAGAGCAGCGCCAGTTCGCGGCCGCCCTCCGCGATCTCCCCGAATCCGAGCGCGAGGCCTTCTGCCTCAAGGAAACTCGGGGCCTGACCTATCAAGAGGCTGGCGACGTCATGGGGCTCCACCCCGACGCCGTGCGCCGCCGGGTCAAGAAGGCCTTCGGCCTGATCCGCGCCTTCCTCTGCCGGGAGCAAAACTCGTGAGCGACGACGACACGCACCTCCGCTTCCTCGCCCGCTCGCTCGAGCCCAACCGTTGGGGGGGCGCGCCACCCCTCCCCGAGCTCGACGTCGAGGGCGCCTTGGCCTCCGTCCTAGCCCGTGCAGCCGCGGCCGAAGAGTCCGAAGGCGAGCTCCTGACCTTGGGCCTCGAGCCGGTAGCCCCGGCCGCCCAGAGCGTCCCCGCCCAGGCTCCCGCTCGTCGCGCCGGTCGCTGGACCCGCGCGCTGGCGGCGGCGCTGCTCATGGTCGGCGGCTTGGCACCCTTGCTGGCCAGCCAGCACCCCGAGAGTCGAGACTCCCGCGGCTCTGAGGGCGTCCTCGCGGTCAGCACGGCGGCCGTCGTCTACTCCGAGCACTCGGGCAGCCACAGCCAGAACGGCTAGGCTCCCTGGCGTCCCCGCTGGCGGCGCGCCTCAACTCGCTCTCGAAGGGGATCCGAGTGGCCCAGGAGCCAAGGCATGAGCTCCTTCAACACGGCACGGAACACAGCGACGCGATTGAAGTAGTGAACTCGCTTCACGCTCCAAGCCAGACCCAGCAGGACCGTGTTGTCTCTTCCGGGGCTGCGGTGGCGAACCACCCAGGCTGCGACCTCCGATAGGCCTGTGCCCAGCCACATCAGTTGCTCCGTCGCGTCCTGAAGATCCAAGAGCCGAGGGCTCGTGACCCTAGCGAGCAAGTCGGCCTCTAGCTCTGCCCGCTTGGCGCTCCCCCGTTGAGCGAAGAAGAGATCTTCGGCCCGCTCCAGGAAGGTCACGCAAAAGTCCTCCTCGAGGTCGGCGCAGGAGACCGCCAAGTCCGCAGCGGCTAGAAAGGCCCGCAGGGTGGGTTCGCGCCCCCCGACGAGGGACCTCGAGAGGAGCTCCAGGTCAGGGCGCTGGCCTGGAGGGCCCAGACCGAGGATCTCCTGGGCCGCTTGACTCCCCAGGCGAGCGGCCAGGCGCAATCGCGCTGGATCGAGCGCTCCCGCGCGCGAACGAAGGGAGAGCAGCGCGACCTCGTCCTCCAAAGACGCGGACTCGAAGAAGCGCCGCTCTAGGTTTCGGAGCTGCTGATCTGACACCTCCCTAGCCTAGTCCAGAGAAGCGCGCCTACCCGATCGCAGCACGAGTGAATCCAGCGCGTAGACTCTCGCGCGGTGATCCAAGTCAAGAACCTGCGCAAGGTCTATCCCGGCCCCGTCGAGGCCGTAAAGGACGTCTCCTTCGAGGCGCGTCCAGGCGAGATCTTTGGTCTCTTGGGGCCCAATGGAGCTGGCAAGACCACGACCCTCCGGATCTTAGCCACCATGCTCCGCCCGACCTCCGGGAGCGTGCACGTCGACGGAGTCGACGTGACCGAGGATCCCTCCGAGGTCCGACGGCGGATCGGGTTCCTCTCCTCGAGCACGGGGCTCTATGAGCGCCACACGCCGCGGGAGACCCTCGAGACCTTCGGGCTCCTCTATGGGCTAAAGCAGAGCGCAGTCGAGAAGCGAATCGAGGAGCTGCTCGAGACCTTCGCCATGGGCCCCTTCGCCGACCGCGCTTGCGGACTCCTCTCGACCGGGCAGAAGCAGAAGACCTCGATCGCGCGGGCCCTGATCTGCGACCCGCCGGTCCTGATCTTCGACGAGCCAACGAGTGGACTCGACGTCCTGGTCGCGCGAACCCTGATCGAGCAGATCGGCGCGCTCCGAGACGGACGACGCACGATCGTCTTGAGCAGTCATGTCATGCCCGAGGTCGAGCGCCTCTGCGATCGCGCCGCGATCGTCCACGAAGGACAGATACTCGAGCAGGGGACCCTGGCCGAGATCAACGCGGCGGCCGGGGTCGAGCGAATCGAGGACGCCTTCTTCGCCCTGATCGACCGCGCCGAGGGGCGCGCCCCCGAACTTGCCAAGCCGCCAGCAGGCGCCCCTGACGCGAGCGACCCGGCAGCCGGCGCCGAGACCGACGGCCCGGGAGCTAGCTCGTGAACACTCGTCAGGGCTGGACCCGCGCCCTGTGGGTCGCGACGCGCAAGGAACTGCGGGAGATCGTCCGCGACAAGCGCAGCCTCTACGTCCTCCTCCTGCTCCCGATCGTGCTCTACCCCCTCCTCTTGGTCGGGAGTCTCCTCGCCGCCAACGCCCAGGTCGCGAAGCTGGCGAAGGCTAAGCATGTCGTCTGGGTCCAAGGCCTCGAACGCCTGCCACCTGAGCTGCGTGAGCGACTGAGCGTCGTCCAACCGATCCTGGATCAGCCCGAGAAGAAGTTCCGCCTCGTGCTGGAGGAGGCCCCGCCGGAGTTCTTGGCAGAGGAGCCCGAGGAGTCCGAATGGGACGAAGCGCTGATTCGCCAGCGAGTCGCCGCGATCCTGCCTGAGGTTCCCGAGCTCGAGCGTGACCAGACCGCGACCTTCGAGGTCCGCTACAACGGCGCCCGCGACGCCTCAGGTCTCGTCTCTCGGGGAATCGCACGCTCGATCCACGAGTGGCGCGAGAGCCTCGTCGAAGCCCGGATCAAGGAGGAGGGGATCGCGAGTGCAGCCCTGCGGCCCGTGGCCTCGGTGCGCGTGGACCGAGGGCCTCCTGGCGCTCTAGCAGCCCGAACCCTCTCGCTCCTGGTGGTGATCCTCGCCCTGAGCTCGGCCTTCTATCCGGCCCTGGACCTAGGCGCGGGCGAGAAGGAGCGCGGGACCCTGGAGACCTGGCTCTTGGCGCCCGTCCCGCGGGTCGTGATCGCCATGGGCAAGATCGGGGCGACCTTCCTCTTAGCCCTCGCCAGCGCAGCCCTCAACCTGCTCAGCTTGGGCGTGACCTTCGCCTCGGCCTCTCGCTTCACCCCCGGCGGCCTCGAGGAGCTCCAGCTGAGCATGGGCCTGGGCGTCCCCTTCGTGATGCTCTTGGTCCTAGTCCCCCTCGTCCTCCTCTTCTCCGCCCTCTCGCTGGCCTTGGCGACCTTCGCCGCCTCCTACAAGGAGGGCCAGGCCTACCTGACCCCGGTCATGGCGCTGGGGACCTTGCCCGCCATGGCCGCCGCCCTCCCCGGCGTCGACCTCACCCCGAGCTTGGCCCTCGTGCCAGTGCTGGGCGCGGTCTTGCTCATGAAGGGCCTCTTGGCTGGGACGGCCGGCGCCCTGGGCACCTTCCTGGTGTTCGGCTCGAGCCTGGCCTACGCCGCCCTCGGAGTCCGCTGGGTCGCGGCCCTCTACGAACGCGAAGAGGTCCTCTGGCGACCTGCTGCGGCCCAGGCCCCGGACCTGTTCGGGTTCAAGCGGGACGCGACGGCGCGGGGAAATCCGCTCCCGACCCTACCCCAAGCCGTGCTCATGGGCGTCGTGGCCCTGCTCCTGCTCTGGTTCGTCGGCGTCAGCGCCCAGAAGGCCCACCTCGCCGGCGGCCTGGCCTTGACCCTCGTCCTGTTGGTAGCCCTGCCTGCGATCGGCTACGCGCTCTGGCTCCGGCTGGACCTCAAGCAGACCTTCTCGCTCCGCCGCCCGCCCGTGTCCGCCCTCGTGGCGGCACCCCTGCTCGGCGTCGGCTGCCTGATCCTCAACATGAGCCTTCGAGGCTGGCTGGGAATCGAGGGGCCCCCGCCTGAGAGCATGAAGGGCTTCGCCGAGACGATCACCGCTTGGCCAGCCCCCCTCCTGGTCCTCTTGATCGCGATCCTCCCAGCCCTCTGCGAGGAGGTCCTCTGTCGGGGCTTCCTCCTGAGCGGACTCCGGACCGAGGGCGGGACGACGGCAGCCGTGATCGTCTCGGCGATCTTCTTCGCGGCCCTCCACCTCGATCCAAACCGCCTCCTCCAGACCTTCCTGGTCGGAGTCGTGCTGGCGATCCTGGTCGTGCGGAGCGGCAGCATTTGGCCCGCCTGCCTGCTCCATTTCGTCAACAACGCCGGCGCCCTGGCCCTGGGGACCTGGGGAGTCGAAGTCGGACTCCTCAACGCAAGTGAGGAGTTGCAGACTCCCGCCTACCTCCTGGGCGGCGTGGGGCTGATCCTGGGACTGGCCCTCCTGGCCCGTCTCAAGCCCGCCGAGGCCCGCGAGAGGGCCGAAGCTGGAAAAGAGCAACTCTCAGGATGACTGCGCGCCTTCCCCGCTCCGGGTTGCTCTTGATATCTTCGGGCCCCTGGGAGTCCTAGAGCGATGTCTTCGACGATCAAGTTTGCGTGCAAGGACTGCGGTAAGGCCTACAAGGTCCCCGCCAAGTACGCCGGCAAGAAGCTCAAGTGCAAGGCCTGTGACGCTGACGTCCGGGTCCCCGCCGAGTCCCAGTCGGGCGTGAGCTCCAAACGCGCCGCGGCCGTCAGCGGACGGAGCAGCTCTTCCAAGAGCGGACGCAGCTCCAGCAGCTCCAAGAGCGGACGCAGCTCCAGCAGCTCCAAGAGCGGACGCAGCTCCAGCAGCTCCAAGAGCGGACGCGTCTCCTCCAAGAGCGGGCGCAGCTCCAGCTCCAAGAGCAAGAAGGCCAAGAAGGCCAAGCCGGGAGCGGAGACCGAGCGCTTCAAGGCCGTCGACCTCCAGGAGGGCAACGAGGCCAAGCGCTACAACGCCAAGAAGCAGGAAGAGTTCAAGCGCGGCGAAGGCCGCCTGACCTACTTCGAGAGCGGCAAGGCGGTCAAGGCCTTCAAGCTGAGCAAGGGCGAAGCCAAGATCGGCCGCGACGCGGGCTGCGGGATCTGCCTCCCCCTCTCGAGCGTCTCGCGCGAGCACAGCAAGGTCGAATACAAGCTGGGCACCTTCATCGCCACCGACCTCAACAGCAAGAACGGGCTCGTCGTCAACGGACGAACCGTTCGCCGCGTCGCGCTCCGCAACGGCGATATCATTCAGATCGGCCAGGGCATTCTTCGCCTCGACTGCTAGTCGACCCGGCGCTCGGGTCGCCCCTGCTCACTCCCTCCACGCACACGCGACGACGCCCCCTCAAAGGGCGTGTAGGCGATCTGGCCGAATGTCCACGTCGGACGCGTTTGCTAGAATCCCGCCCAAAAAGCAACAGGGGGGCCGGAGGGGGCTTCTCGCAAGCCGCAGACCTGGTTCCAAGGACTCCTGGGCGAAGGGTTTGCGGAACCAGTTCGTGCCTCGCGCGACGCGACCCTGGCGCCCCGCCGGCGGGCTTTGTTGCGCGACACGGATTGACGCCCGCAGAGCCTAGGGGGAACCTCCTCGCGAGTCGGGAGCGGCGTGGAACCTGAGACACCAGAGCTAGAGATCCCAGGGCCTGAGACCCCAGAGCTAGAGGTTCGAGCCGTCGACGACCTGCCGCGGCAGATCGCGCGCTGGAGGATCGGCTCGGGACCCCAGGTCTTGGCGCTGCACGGCTTCACCGGGAGCGGCGTCGACTTCGCCCCCCTCGCGGCTCGAGTCCCAGGCGAGTGGGCCGCCCCCGACCTCCTAGGCCATGCGGGGGGCGCCTGCCCGGATCCAGCGCGCTTCGAGTTCACAGCCCAAGCCAGAGACGTGGCTGCCCTTCGCCAAGCTCTGGCCTGGGAGCGCCCGCTCCTGGCGGGCTACTCCTTTGGCGGCCGCTTGGCCCTGGCCGCCCTGGCGGACGACCCTCAGGCCTACCGGGGAGCGATCCTGATCGGAGCCACGGCTGGAATCAGCGACGCTGCCGCTCGGGTCCGGCGCCTGGCGGAGGACCGCGTCCGGGCCGAGGTCCTTCGTCACTTGGGGGCACCGCTCTTCCTCGAGAGCTGGCAGCGGCGACCTCTGCTCGCGACCCAGCGTCGAATCGCACCCGAAGCACGAGCGCGCATGGAGCGAGCTCGAGCGCTCCACTCAGCCGAGGGCCTCGCTAGCGCCTTGCGCGGAGCCGGAACCGGGAGCATGCCCTCGCTCTGGGGGCGACTCGCCGACGTCTCAGTGCCGGTGCTCCTAGTCTGTGGCGCCGAGGACCCCAAGTTCTCTGCGATCGCCCGCGACCTCGCCGCCGCCCTTCCGCGCGCGAGGTGTGTCACGATTGAGGGCGCAGGGCACTGCGCCCACCTCGAAGCCCCCGAGGCGACGGCAGCAGCGATCCTCGAGTTCCTCTCAACCCTGGAGAGCCCGTGAGCGAAGCCGAACAACTCACCGACGACTGGGACGCGCGCTTCCGCGCCGGCGACCACCCCTGGGAAGAAGACCGCCCCTGGCCCGGGCTGGAGGAGCTCTTCGCCCGCTACGCCGAGCCCGGCGCCCGGGTCCTCGACGTCGGCTGCGGCCTGGGCGTCAACGCCCGCGCCCTAGCTGAGCTCGGCTACCAGGTCCTGGCTGTCGACGTCTCGGCGACGGCCGTCGAGCGAGCCCAAGCCCTCGACCCTGAGGGCCGCGTGACCTGGCGCGTCCTCGACTTCACCCGGGAAGGCCTCGGCGAGCGCTTCTCCGTCGTCTTGGACCGGGGCTGCCTCCACACCTTCCGCGACGACATGTGGCGGAGCATGTTCGCCAACCGCGTGGCCGCAGCCCTCGAGCCCGGCGGACTCTGGCTCTCGATCGCGGGCAGCGCCGACGAAGGCGACGACCCCCAGCGCGTCGAGGAGCTCAAGCTCCCCCGCCTGACCCTGGCCGACCTGGCGTCTGCCGTCGAGCCGCGCTTCGAGGCCCTCGAGGTCCGCTCTTGTCGCTACGGGACGATCCCCGGCGAGACGGACTTCCGCGCCTTCGCCTCAGTCTGGCGCCTGCGCGACCTCGACTAGAGGCGACTCTAGCCTGCGCCCTCGGCTGCGGCTCAACGCTCCCCGGGTATCCTTCGTCCCTATGGAAATGGAAGACGTCTACCCGGCAATCGGCAGCGAGGGCTTCACGGCCCTGGTCCACAACTTCTACGCCCAGATCCCCGAAGACCCGATCCTCGGTCCCATGTATCCCGAGCAAGACTGGGAGGGCGCTGAGAAGCGCCTGCGGGACTTCCTGATCTATCGCTTCGGCGGGCCGCCGACCTATATCGAGGAGCGGGGACACCCCCGCCTGCGCATGCGCCACATGCCCTTCGTGATCGACCAGGCCGCTCGCGATCGCTGGGTCGAGCTGATGGCAAACGCCCTCGAGCAGACCGACTCGCTCCCGCAAGAGGTCCGCCGACGACTGCACGAGTTCCTGGCCGACGTCGCGACCTTCCTGATCAACCGCGCGCCGGCGTGAGCGGCCCGCCCCTCCCCGCCGACGCCCCCAGCGGAGCCTGCGTCGTCGCGGCCGCCGAGCGCTTGGCTGGCGTCGTCCACGAGACGCCCGTCGTGACCTCGCGAACCCTCGACGCGAGGGTCGGAGCCGAGGTGTTCCTCAAGTGCGAGAACCTCCAGCGGATCGGAGCCTTCAAGATCCGCGGCGGCTACAACGCCCTCTCGCAGCTCAGCCCGGACGAGCGGAAGCGCGGCGTCCTGACCTGGTCCTCGGGCAACCACGCCCAGGCCGTGGCCCTGGCCGGCAAGCTCCTGGGGATCGCGACCACGATCGTGATGCCCCAAGACGCCCCCGCCCCCAAGCTGGCCGCGACCCGCGACTACGGAGCCGAGGTCGTCCTCTACGACCGCCAGAAGCAGGTCCGAGAGGAGCTCGGCCGCGAGCTGGCCGCCGAGCGCGGGCTCACGATCGTGCCGCCCTACGACCACCCCCACGTGATCGCAGGCCAAGGGACCGTCGCCCTCGAGCTGCACCGCCAAGCCGGTCCCCTCGACCTCCTCCTGACGCCCGTCGGCGGCGGCGGCCTGCTCTCGGGCTGCGCGCTGGCGACCAAGCACGCGGCGCCTGGCTGCCGCGTGATCGGCGTCGAGCCCGCGGCGGCCGACGACGCGACCCGCTCCTTCCGCACGGGCCAGCTGGCCACGGTCCACGAGCCCGACACCATCGCCGACGGAGCGCGGACGCCCTCGCTCGGGAGCTACACCTTCCCCCTCGTGCTGCGAAACGTCGACGACATGGTGACCGTCAGCGAAGACGCGATCCGCGCGGCCCTCCGCTTCCTCCTCGAGCGCTGCAAGCTCGTCGTCGAGCCCACGGGCGCCCTGACCGTGGCCGCCCTCCTCTCGGGTGCCCTCGACGTCAAGGGCCAGCGCGTGGGCCTCGTGCTCAGCGGCGGGAACCTCGACCTGGCTGCGCTCCCGCAGCTCTTGGAGACCTCATGAGACGCCTGCTCCTGCTCGCGATCCTTGGCCTGGCCTGCGGCTGCGCGAGCCCGACCTACGTGATCGAAGACAGCGAACTCCCCCTCTTCCTCGGCGACGGTGACCTCCTGACCGCCCGGCGCGGCAGCCAAGAGGTCAACGTGCGACATGTTCGCGAGGACAAAGCGCGCCTTCAGCGGACCTGGCTGGACCCGCTCTCGCCCGACGAGCGCAGCTTCTCCTTCGACCCGACCTGGGGTCGGATCCTGAGCGTGGGCCGCCAGACCAAGGGCGAGAATCCGCTCCGCTCGGGCTCTCCATACCAGCGGGACCGAGTCGAGGCCGGGCTCTTTGCGCCGGACACGGTGTTCTCCCTCCGCTCTTGGCCGGGCGGGGACGAGCTCGTGTCCCGCAAGAGCCACCCTGGTCTAGCCCAAACGCCTGACGGAAACCTGGTCCTGCGGAGCTCCCGCGAAGCCCGCTTTGAGCTCTACGACACCGCGAGCGGGGCCGTCGTCTCGAGCGGGCCGGCCCTGGAGGAAGCGAGCCCCGCAGTTTCGGCAGGTCAAACGCCCAGGCTGAGCGCGGCTTGCTTCACGGGACCTAGGAGCTTCGCCTACGCCTGGGAGGGCGAGGTCTTCTTGGGTGAGCTTGAAGGTCGGCGCTGCTCCGTGGAGCGACTGTCCAGGGGCAGCTCAATGGCCCTGCACGAAGGGCGCCTCTACGTCTTGGTCAAGAACCGCTGGCTCCGGGCCTTCGACCTCGAGACGCGGCGCCCCCTGTGGCAGGTTGAGCTCGCTGAACTGGGGCTCGTCCCTGAGGCGCCTGAGCAAGGCCGCCCTTGGCGCCTTCAGCTCAGCCCCGACGGCGGCGCGATCTCAGTCGAGGGAGCGGCTGCCCTCCTTGTCGTGGAGACGCGCACCGGCCGGGCCATGCTCGGCCCCTACTCCCCACCCGCTGGGACCTCACTGGAGTCGCTCAGCCTCGGCAACCGGCGATGCGCCGCCCTCTACACCTTTGAGGGTTCAGGCCAGCTGCGCTCTTACGCGAGGGCCTGGGACTACGGCCCCAAGCAGCAGGAGGTGACCCTCCTCGAAGTCATTGGGGACCTGGACGAGCCCTTGCAAGCGATCGCGCTCTCCGCCGACGGGCAGTGGCTGGCGCTCAGCGCTGGGGCTGACGTTCAGGTCTGGCGGATCGAGTAGCGAGCCAGAGAGTCGCCCTACTCGCCTGCGCTGGCGCGACGCCGCTTGGATTGCGACTCTGACGCGCCGGAGGTTCGAGTCCGTGAAGACACCCGCCCGCGCCCTGCTCGTCGCCCTCTCGCTCTGCTGGGCTCCCGCTCTCGCTCAAGACGAGGGGGCACCCCAACGCATCGACCCACCCGAGCTCAAAGCCCCGACTGCCAAGCCTGACCAGGACTTCGTCGTCTTCAAGTCCGGCGAAGCTCTCGTCGGCGAGACCAAACGCTACTGGGACGGGACCCTGACCTTCAAGAGCGTCGGAGCTGACGCGGACCTCAAGCTCCCCTTCGGCAACGTCGAGAGCCTCTATTGCGCCAAGCCCAACACCTGGGTCACGACGGAACTCGAAGAACTCGTCGGCCCTGGACAGGTGGACGGGGACCTCGTGATCGTCGAGACCCAAGACGGGCAGCGGACCTTCCCCCGCGAGGAGCTCCTCAGGCTTCAACCGGGGATCCCCTCGGAGCTTCAGTATTGGAGCGCACACTTCCACCTCGGCGTCTCGGCGACGACCGGCAACACACGCCAGCTCACGGGCCTGGCCAAGGTCGACATTCGCCGCGAGAGCGCTGTCTCCCGCCTGGACATGGGCTATCGCGGGGCCTACGGCTTGTCCGAGGGAGAGGAGGCGGTCAAGTCTCACGAGGGGATCCTCGAGCTGAGGCTCTTTATCTCGCGCCGCTTCTACGTGATCCCTGCCCTCGGACGCGCGCTCTACGACAAGTTCCAGAACATTCGTCTTCGCGCGACAGGAGGCGCAGGCGCAGGCTACTTCCTGATCCGCGACCCAGGCCTGGAGTGGACCCTCGAGAGCGGCGGCTCTTACACCTACACCGAGTATCGCCGCACGATCGCCGGGCAAGCGCGAACCCGCACCGACGCCCACGTCCGCGTCGCGACCCGGCTCGAGTGGGACCTCACGGACCGGATCACCTTCAAGGGCAACTACGAGGTCCTGATCGGCGCCAACGACATCGAGAACACGCTCCACCAAGCCGAGGCCGCGTTGAGCGTCAAGATCCTCGAGAGCCTCCACGTGGCCCTGAACGTGATCTGGAAGCGCGTCGAGCGCCCGGTCCAGCTCCCCGACGGGAGTCGACCCCACCATGACGACGCCAAGTTCTCCCTCGGCCTGACCCTCGACCTGTAGTTGGTTGCGAAGCATGCCCCTCTGACGGCCCAGGGCGAGCGCGCCCCACAGCCTGGCGAGACCCGGTGGCGCAAATGAGACTGGTTCTCATTCTCACTTGCGCTTAAGGTGTCCCCCCAAGCAGGCCAGGAGGTGTTCATGTCCACTGATTCAACCAAGCGCCGCCCAATCTGGGAGGTGGACTGCGGCCTGATGGACGCGATCCTGGCGCTCTCCTTCGAGCGGCGTGAACTCGAGAACGTGTTCGCGGCCGCTGAGGTCAGCCTGCCTGAGCCCTGCCGCTGCATGCCGGCGAGTCAGGCGGTGATCTTGGGCGCCCACGCCCTCTGCCATGAGGACAACGCCGTCTCGCGCGTCCTGGGGCGCCAGCTCGACCTGATCCACGCTCGCTCCGTCGCGCGCCTCGAGGCGCTCGGCCTCGCGGGCTTCGTGCGCCCAGTCCTCCTTCAGCCCGAGGACCTCAGCGACCTGGGCGGCAGGCTGTGGGCGATCGCGACCTCCCTCGACGAGGGCGCCCAGCTCGCGATCGCGCAGGTCCGGGCCTCCCTCGCCATGGGCGGGATCCGACTCCTCGCCGAGCGGACACAAGACCGGGTCTGGTCCTAAAGGCCCAGAGGGCTCGAAGACGTCTTCAGGAGACCCTCTCAGCTACTCGCCGCCGCCAGGGACAGCGACGCCGAGGAGTCCTAGGTCAGGGCTGGCCGCGCGCGGCTGAGCCAGCTCGCTCCCGGCCGCGCTGAGCGGGAGGCCCGGCTCGAGGGGCGGGAGGGCGCCTCCGCTGGTGGAGGCGCCGCGCCAGGCGAAGGCCGCCAGTCCACCGCAAGCCAGCGCGCCGCTCGCGGTGATCAGCGGTGCCACACCAGAGACGTTGATCAACTCGACAAGGTTGCCCAAACCACCCATGAGAGACCTCCTCTTTCACCCGCGCGTCCGCCCGATTACGTCGGACACCAGGGCTACCGTGGCAGGCTCAGGCCAGGTGCGCAATGCATCTGGCTGTGCGACACTGCGCCATTCCTCTCACGACCCTTGGAGCGAGCCCGTGGACGAGGCCCCAACCCAGGTCAACCGAATCGAAACGTTGCGCCACTCCGGCGACTTCGCGGGCGCCCTCGCGGCCGCTCACGAAGCCCTCAGCGCGGGCCCCGACCCCATGGAGCGCGGACGCCTCCTGGGCTGCCAGGGACGAATCCTCCTCGACACGGGGCAGAACGCCGACGCCGTGACCGTGTTCGACGAGGCCAGCCGAGCCTTGGCCGACGCCCCCTTGGGCGAGCTGGCGCACCTGACCCTCGACCTCGGACGCGCCTACCGCCGGACCGGCCAGCTCAAGCTCGCCCTCGAGGCCATGGAGGCCGCGACCGACCAGTTCGCCCAGGCTGGCGACGCCGCCGGACGCCGCCGAGCCCTCGCCGCCCGCGGCAAGGTGATGTACGCCCTCCACGACTGGAAGGGCGCCCGCGGTGCCTTCCGCGCCGCCCTCGACCAACGCGGCGAAGAGCCGCCCGCCTGGCGCCTCCACCACGCCATGGCCCGCGCCTACGAGAAGGACGGCCGCCGCTCAGAGGCCGAGAACTGCTACGAGCGCGCCCGCCAAGCCGGTTGGGACGGGCTCCAAAAGGGCGAGGCTCCGGTCACGCCCCACTACGAGCAGGCCCCCTCCCTCGGCGCCGCGCTGACCGTCAGCGCCGGCGACGTCCTCGTGCCTCACGACGACGAAGAGGAGCTGAGCCGGGCGGCTCACGGGCTCCCGCCCGCAGACCTCGTCAAGCTGGTCTCGCTGGCTGGGGCCCTCAACTCGGCCCTGGCTCCCGAGCCCCTCCTGGAGCTCCTCCTCGACCGCGCCATTGACTGGACCGGCGCTACGAGCGGCTACGTCGTGGTGTGCCGCCCCCGGCGAGACAGCAAGCCCCACGTCGAGATCCGCGCGGCCCGCAACAACAAGGGCGAGAAGGTCGAGAACCCGGCCGACGACGTCTCGCGCACGATCGTGCTCCAGGCGGTTCAGGGCAGCAAGCCCGTGATCACCGAGGACGCGGTCCAAGACGAGCGCCTGGCCGGCATGCAGAGCATTGTCGACCGCGAGCTGCGCTCGGTGGCCTGCTTCCCCTTGCGTGTCCGCTCGGGACCTGCCTTGGGAGCCCTCTACCTCGAGTCTCGCGAGACCGGCATGTTCGGCGCCCGCGAGATCGCGCTCCTCAACGCCCTCAGCCACCACGTGGCCCTAGCCTTCGAGCGCAGCACTCGCTACCAACGCCTGGCTGACGCCTACAACGAGACCCGCCGGGCCCTCGAAGAGAAGACCGGCGTCATGTTCGGCCTGATCGGCCGCGCCCGCAGCATGCGCCAGGTGTTCCGCCTGATCGACAAGCTCCGCGACCACGACGCCCCGGTCTTGATCGAAGGCGAGACGGGCACCGGCAAGGAGCTCGTGGCGCGCGCGATCCACCGGAGCAGCAAGCGCCGCGACGCGCCCTTCGTGGTCGAGGCCTGCGGCGCCCTCCCCGAGGGCCTCCTCGAGGCCGAGCTCTTCGGACACGAGAAGGGCGCCTTCACCGGCGCGACCGAAGCCCGCCGCGGAGCCTTCGCCCGCGCCGAGGGCGGGACCCTCTTCCTCGACGAAGTCAGCGACATGCCCGCGCGGATGCAGGCCCTCCTCCTGCGCGCCCTCGAGTCTGGCGAGGTCCGCCCGATCGGGGCCCCGGCCCCGCGCGTGATCGACTGCCGGATCGTGTGCGCCTCGCGCGAGCCCCTCGCAAACCTCGTCCGCGAAGGACGCTTCCGCGAGGACCTCTACTTCCGCGTGAACGTGATTCGAGTCGAGGTTCCGCCGCTCCGGAGTCGCAAGGAAGACGTCCCGGCCCTGGCCGAGGCCTTCCTCAAGGACATGGGCCGTCAGGCCACGGACCTCAGCCCCGCCGCCTTGGAGGTCCTCCTCCGCCACGACTGGCCCGGCAACATTCGCGAGCTGCGCCACGCTCTCGAGCGCGGCGGCCTCCTGGCCGGCAGCGGTCAGCTCGAGCCCAAGCACCTCGGCCTGGAGGAGCTCGGCAAGTCCACCCGGCGCGGGCTCCGCGTCAGCTCGGGCAGCACGGCTGGCAAGGTCGAGTTCCACGGCCTGATCCTCAACCGTCGTCAAGTGACCTTGCTCGACTACCTCCGCGCCAACGGCGTGGCCACGAACCGCGAGTATGTCCAGCTCGTGAACGTCTCGGTCCCGACCGGCTGGCGCGATATCAAGGATCTCCTCGACAAGAACCTGATCCGCAGCGAAGGCCAAGGTCGGAACACGATCTACCGGATCGAGGAGACCTCGCCGATCATTCGCGCCGCCATGGCCGAGGCCGAAGCCGAGAAGTAGCGCGGGCTCAGACGCCACGGTCTCCAGCACAGCCCTATGAGTGAACCCGACTCAGTTGGGCCCAACGCGGAAGGCCCCTACGCTCCCCCGAGAGCCGATCTGGAGGAACTCGGCGAACCGCCTGAGCCGCGCTCCCGCAGGAGCACGCCATACGAAGAGCTCGCCTTAGTCGGGCTCGTCGTCGTCGCCGTGGCCTTGTTAGCGCGCTGCACGGGCTGAGCGAGGAGACGAAACCTAGCGCTTCCTGAGCGTCTCGGCGATCCCTGGCTTGGGGACGATCAGCTGGCCGATCTGGAGGTTGTCCCAGGTCGCGAACCCGCTCTGACCGTGCTCGCCCTCGACGAGGGCGCTCAGCCCCATCAGCGAGCGGCGCACGAGCCACACCTCTTGTCCCTTAGGGACCTCCCCTCGGTAGGAGAGGAGGTTCTTGGTCAAGACCAAGTCCTCGCGAGCCTGGGCCTTGACCCGGGTCACGACGAGCTCTTCGAGGGCGCCGCGGCGGTCGCGGATCGGGAACGCGTCGAACTCGATCCGGTGGCGGGTCAAGTCGGCGGTCATGGTGCGGAAGGCGAGCCAGGGGAGTCCGGAGACGTCCACGGGCTTCTGCCCGGGGAGCTCGATCTGGATCGAGCCGGCCATGCCCTTGCGGGTCCGGGAGAGGGTGCCGGTGAAGCGCTCGATCTTGGGCGCGAGGATCTCCTTGACGACCAAGCGACCCTCGACCAGGTCGCCTTCGAGGGTGATCGAGCCGCGGTCCTCGAGGCTCGCGAGGGGCGCGAAGGGCTCGAGCTCCGCCAAGACGATCAGCCCCTCGGCGGTCCGGAGGCGGTGAACGCCCTCCTTGGCCTTGGGGTCCTTCTCGGTCGGGGCAGGCAGGTAGGCGTGCTCGAGGGTCCCCGTGAAGGTCGCGGCCGAGACGGGGGCGGCGAGGGTCAGGGAGAGCAGGATCAAGGGGAGTGTGCGCATGGCGTCACGATACGTGGCTCGAGGCGGCCAGGGCAAGCGATGAGATCGAGGAATCCCCTCGAGCTGGCTCCTACTCGGGAGAGAGCGAGAACAGGAGCTCTCGGCCGCCGGTGATATTGCAGTACTCGACCTCGAGGGTCACGGGACCGCTCCTCTCGATCACGAAGCGGGTCCGATCCAGGGTCGGAGGGTGATGGTTCCAGCGGTCCAGCACGACGCGCGAGCGATCCCCGCTGGCGTGGACGCGGACCCGGACGCCGTCGTCGCTCGTGACCGCGACCACCCATGAGCCCGCGCTGAGCTCGAGGGTCGCCTGGGCCCGGAGGTAGAGGCCGGCCAAGCTCGGGGGGAAGAACTCCTTCTGGCAGAGCCCCTCCCAAGGCCAGGGCTCGCTCAAGTGGGAGACCTTCCAGGTCTGCTCGGTCACGCTCTCGATCTCGTCTCGCCGAGGTGGCGGGCGCCAGGGCACGTCTGGGGCCGGCGGCAGGCGCGGCTTGAAGCGGCCCAGGCTGACCTCCCACTCGATCTGGCGCAGCTCCCGCGTTCGGCCGGCGGGGTCGACGCAGTGGCGAAACCCGACCGGCTTGCGGGCGATCAGCTTGAGGTCACGTCTCCCGGGCCGCTCGTTCCAGGCGCCGCCGAGGAGGACGACCGCGCCCAGGTCACCGCGCGGGAGCTTGAGGGTCGCGGGCACCTCCTGCCCCAGGTCGTAGTCTGGATCGCGCGTCATTTCGCGCAGGTTCCCGAGCATGTCCAGGCAGCCGAAGGTCGAGCGCGCCCCGGTCTCTCCGTCTGCAGGCTGCGCCTCGAGGGCCTTCCAGTTCATGGTCGCGCGCCTCCAAGAGCTCTCGTCAGCCCAAGCTGCGCGGCTCCACTCGACCTCGCTCGGGAGGCGGGCGCCGGCCCAGCGCGCGTAGTCCTGGGCCGTGTACCAGTCCGTGACCGCCGACTCGGGCCCAGGGCGAGCGCCTGCTTGATCAGCGAGCTCTCTCCGCCCGATCTCCCGCGCGAATCGCGTCAGCTGCGCCCAGGTGACCTCGTTGCGGGCCATGAACACCCCGACCTCGAGCTTGGCCGGGACCGGAGCCGAGCTGTCAAAGAGGGAGGCTGGGCCCGCGGGGACCCAGACCATGATCGAGTCGTCGAGCTCGTTCAGGTAGTGGCCTGGTGTCGTCAATGGACGCATGTCGCGCGGGAGCCCCGTCGGTCGCTCGTGGGGCTCGAGCTCGAGGAGCCAGCGCGGAGCCAGCTCGACGCTCAAGGCCAGCGGGGCCCCGCTCAGCGCGCCCTCGGCCTGGGCCACGAGCAGATAGTCCCCTGCGCCGAGCTCGGCCAAGGCGCTGAGCTGGAGGGGGATCTCTCCGGCGCCAGGCTCCAGCTCCCCCTCCCAGAGCGGCTCCAGGCGAAGCGCGGGGCCGCCGGGGCTCGCCAGGGTCAAGGTCGAGGCCGCGCCGGCCTCTTCCGGCGCCAACTGTCGCCCAAGGACGATACGCTGCGAACCAGGAGCCTCGAGCTTCACGAGGAGCGCCTCGTCTCGCCAGGCATAGAGTCGCCCCTTCTCGGCTCCGCGCCAGCTCAGGGAGGGCGGGGCCGCCGAGGCTTGGGCCGTCGCGGCGGGCGAGGCCTCGGGGCTCGCTCCCGAGAGCTTCGCGAGCCCCAGTCCGACCAAGGTCAGGAGGACGAGGAGCGAGATCCCAGCGGCGAGCCAAGGCGTGGGGCGGCTGAGGGGGGCCTCGAGGGCCCCGCCCGTCGCGGCGTAGGTCTCGAGGTCTGGGATCAGGCTCGCCATGTCTGGATAGCGCTCGCTGGGGTCCTTGGCGAGGCAGCGGAGGCAGAGCGCGTCGAGCTGGGCGTCGATCCCTGCTTGGTGGTGGGAGGGCGGCTCGGGGTTCGAGCTGTAGACCGCGACCAGGAGCTGATAGTGGCCCATGTCCGTGAAGGGGGGCCGCCCAGCCAGCATGTCGTAGAGCGTGGCCCCCAAGCCGTAGACCTCGCTCGCGGGGCCGACCTGGTGAACCTGGCCCGAGGCCAGCTCTGGCGCCATGTAGGCCGGAGTCCCCAGGAGCTGGCCGGTCGTCGAGAGGTGCTGGTTTTGGTCGACGATCTTGGCCAGGCCGAAGTCGGTCAGGACCGCGCGCCCGTCGGGGGTCACGAGCACGTTCTCGGGCTTGAGGTCGCGGTGGAGGACGCCGGCTTGGTGGACGTGTTCGAGGGCCCGCGCCAGCTGAAGCGCGATCTCGACAGCGCGCCGCGGCGGGAGCGAGCCTCGGGTCCGGAGGAGGTCCGCGAGGGACTCGCCGGGGACGAGCTCCATGGCGAGGAAGGCCAAGCCGCCGCTGATCCCGAAGTCCCGGACCTCGACCACCCCTGGGTGGCGGAGCTTGGTCAGGGCTTGGCCCTCGATCTTGAAGCGCGCGAGGGCCCTCTCGGCGCCCATGGTGCGCGAGGAGTCGAGCTGAACCTTGAGCGCGACCTCCTCGCCCGAGCTGTGGTCGCGGGCCACGAACACCGCGCCCATGGCTCCTTGCCCCAGCTGGCGGAGGACCTCGTAGCGGCCCTTGATCCGCTCCCCGCTCCGGGGAAGGCGTTGCGCCCGACGGGCCTCAGGAGCGGAAGCGAGCGAGAGGGCCTGAACCTGCTCGGGCCGGAGGCAGTTCGCGGCGAGGTAGGCCCAGAGGCCCTCCGGCTCCGCGCGCACGCGGGCCTCGACCGCTTGCTCGGGGGTCAGCCACCCCCGTCGCAAGACCTCACCTAGGAGACTCTCCTCGTCCACCCTCCGAGGATACCGCCCCCCGACCTTCGCCTCGCGCAGCCGCTCCCGCGGATCGGTCCTCCGATTCTGTTGCAACCTCGTCGCGGCCTAGAGCGTCTATGGGACCAAGGAGTTCCCATGCGACTCGCCCCCCTGCTCGTCTGCTCGTTCCTCTCGATCCTCGCTTGCTCTAGCCAGAGCGAAGCTGCCCTGATCGGAACCCACTCCCTCGAAGGAGTCGTGCCTGAGTCCGACCTGGTCCTCAAGGTCCGAATCACGGACCGATCGAAGCACATGGTTCAGGTCCTCCAGAGCTACCGCGGGAAGGCGCCCAAGGCCCTCCGGGTCGAGAACCTGACCGGCTTCTATGCAGGGCTCAAGGGCTCGATCGACAACGGGCTCTCGGACTACCCCGCAGACGCGATCGTGTTCCTGCGCCAGCACCTGGGCCGCTACTACCTGACTCGAGAGCGGACTCGCTACCTCGAGCCGCACAGCTCCATTGCCTACCTGGGGCCCCAGGGGCGCGTGTTCCGCTTTCAGCAGACGAGGAACCCAGGCCCGCCGGTCTTGGTCGAGGCTTACCCGAGCCTATCGGCCTGCGAGACCGCCCTCGCCAAGCTCCTCCCCCTTCCGCGCACCACGAGCCAGATCGCTCTCAAGCGAGCCCAGACCCGCCTCTCGGGCCCCGATCTAGACCGCCTCCATGCAGCCCTCGGTCCTTACGTTTCGCTCTATCGACGCGACCCCGTCCGCCCCGACGGGAGCGGCGAGCGGTGGCACTCCTGCGAGAAGAGCGAGGCGAGGCCCGCGGGTCCGATAGAGACCGCCATTGAGCGCCTCTCGACCCTAGCGCTCCTCGAGGTCGGCGAGGTGCGCCGCCACGCCCTCGACGCCCTCCTCGTCCTGGCCAGCACCCACGGCCCACACCAGGAGCGACGGGAGCGGGCCGAGGCTGCCCTCCTCGAGCTGAGCAAGAGCCTCGGCACCTCGATCCTCGAGGAGCTCGTCTTGGACGAGCTCGCTGCCGGCGACCCATTGGGAAGCCAGGGGAGCGCCGCCCGCCTCGCGCTCGCCATGGGCGAGACCTTCAAGGCCAAGGCCGGCCAGACCGCCTGGGCAGCGGCTCGCGAGGGCCGCGCCGCTCACAACCTGAGCTGGGCGCTCTTCGCCCTCGGAGAGGCAGAGTCCGCCGCGAAGGCCTGGGAGCGAATGAAGATCGAGTGGGCCCAGGATCGCGCCAAGGCCGCGCTCGAGCCCACCGCGAAGTCTGCCCCTGACTCAGAGCACCCTCTGCCCGAACCCCAAGGCAGGTAGCCCCACCAGGCCCTCCCTCGACCAGGCCAGCGACCCGACCGATCCACCCCTCGCCACTCCAGGCTCCAGCAGGGTGAAACCCAAGGACCCGCGCGCCACCCATCGGAAGAGATACGGACATTGCCCGAGCGACCGGCCCCCTCTATCCTCGTGCATAGAAGAGAGCCTCCTCATGAGCAAAGCCGTCAGCCGCAAATACGCGATCATTTCGGACCTCCACTCGAACGTGGAGGCGCTGACCAACGTCTTCGCGGACATAAAGAGCCAGGGCGTCGAGGACATCATTTGCTTGGGCGACGTCGTGGGCTATGGGCCGCAGCCGCGCGAGGTCCTGGCGATGACCATGAAGACCGTGCGTGTCAGCCTGATGGGCAACCACGACGAAGCCGTCCTCAAGGGAGCCAAGAACTTCAACGCCTGGGCTCGCGAGGCCATCGACTGGACCCGCGAAGAGATCCAAGTCCAAGACGGCCTCGAGAAGGAGCGCTGGGCCTACCTCAAGCGAATGCCCATGTCCTTCCAGACCAACGGTCTCTACTTCGTCCACGGCTCGCCGCGCCAGCCCACGATCGAATACATCCTGCGCGAGGACATTTACAACGGGAACTACGACAAGTTCGACGAGATCTTCGAGAGCTTCGGCAAGATCCTCTTCGTGGGGCACAGCCACACGCCCTGCGTGATCAACGAAGACCTCGACTACGTGACGCCGTCTGAGATCGAGCACAACTTCACCTACACGCGAGATCGCAAGAAGCTGATCGTCAACGTGGGCTCCGTCGGCCAGCCCCGCGACAACGACACTCGCTCCTGCTACGTGGTCGTCGACGACGACAAGATCACCTTCCGCCGCGTCGAATACGACGTCGCCCCCGTCGTGAAGAAGATCAAGGCCATTGACCGCCTCTCGGACAACCTCGGGCTCCGACTCAAGAAGGGCGTCTAAGGCCCAAAGGTCGACGGCCGTGAGCATGGCCGGGCGCCAGATCGGCCCCTACAAGGTCCTCTCGACCCTCTACGAAGGCAGCGACGACCATCGCATCCTCCTGGCTCAGCGCCCGGGCATAGAGCGCCTCTTCGCGCTCAAGCTCTTTCGGCAGAACCTCCCCTCTGACCTCCTCGAGCGCTTCGAGCGCGGAGCCCGCCTCGCAGCCAAGGTCAACCATCCCTACGTGGTGCGACCGATCGAGGTCGGACGGACACCCGAGGGTGCCCTCTACGTGGCCTGCGAGCACGTCTTGGGCGAGAGCATTCGCTCCTGCCTCGACCGTCAAGGGCGCTACCACTGGCGGGAGGCGGCCAACCTCATAGCCGACGCCGCCGAGGGCGTCGAGGCCGCTCACCGCGCGGGCCTCGTGCACCGCGACCTCTCGCCGGAGCGCGTGATCTTCAACCGCAAGACCGACCGCGCCATGGTCCTCGACTTCGGCTTGGGCCGAGACAGGCTCGAACCCACCGGCCTCGGCAACGCGGGCGAGCTGATCGCGAGCCTGGTCTACATGTCCCCCGAGCAGCTCGAGGGACAACGCGCTGAGTCCCCAAGTGACGTTTATGCCCTGGGGACACTGCTCTACGAGCTGATCGCAGGAGAGCTCCCCTATCTCGGTCGCGACCTCGAAGAGCTGCGGCAGAAGGTTTCCGGCGGACAACGCCTCGACCTGCGCAAGCACGTCGCCGAGGTCCCGCGTGAGCTGGTCGAGCTCCTTGACCGCGCCATGAGCGTCGACCCCAGGAGGCGACCTTCAGCCAAGATCTTGGCGCAGTCCCTGCGTGACCTCGGGAGCGTCGAGACCGCGATCCCGACTGCCGTCCTCCACGCCCAAGAGCGCGGAGTCCGCCCAGGCCTGGTCGGCGCCAGCTTTGCGCTGTGGTTCCTCGTCCTGGGCGGGGTCGCGGCCTGGGCGATCAGCTCGCACACCAAGGCCGGCGAGGCCGAAGAGCAGCGCGCGGCCCTGGCCCTCGACTTGGAGCGCCGGGCCCTAGAGGTCACCCGAGCCCACGAGGAGCGGGCCGAGGCGCTCCAGCAGCTCAACCAAGTCAGCGCCCAGCTGACCGCAGCCCGCCAAGAGAGCCGCCAAGCTGCCCTCAGCTCCGACGACCGCCGACGGCTCGAGCGGCTCCAGCGCCAAGCGGGGGCTGACAGGGAGACGATCCGTGTCCTCGAAGAGCGCCTAGCGCGCGCGGGGGAGGCCCTCGAGCGACTCCGCAGCGGAGCCACTCAGCCAGGCGGGGCCGACGACGCCGAGCTGGCCGCGACGACCCGCGCCTTCTTGGACTGGGTCGCCGAGGAGCTCAAGGACGTCAAGGGAGGACTCGCCCTCCGAGCCAAGGTGTTGCACAACCGCGGCCACTACAAGGAAGCCCTGGCGCTCCTGGAAGGGCGCGACCTCGAGACGCCCCTCCGAGTCCTCAAGGCTCGAGTCGTCTACAAGCTCGGGCGAATCGACGAGGCGACCGCGATCTTCGCCGAGGTCGCGGCCCAAGACCCCGACTCGCCCCACGGCCTGTTCTGCCGCGGCCTGGGGGGCGCCCCTGGCGAGCGGCTGACGCTCCTCCGCCGAGCCGTCCGCGAGGGACCTCGGCAGGCCTACATTCGGATCATGCTGGCGGGGACGCTCTCCGCCGCTGCCCTCCGGGAGCGCAAGCCCGAGCTGGCCGAGGAGGCCCTCGAGGTGATCACGGCCGGGGTCGAGCTCGAGCCGACGAGCTATCAGATCTACGAGACGCGGGCTGAGGTCCTGACCGTTCTGGGAAACATGAAGCGCCGTCCTGAGCTCTTTCAGGCGGCGCTCCTCGACCTCCGTCGAGCGCGGGTGTTCTACGCCGACCCCGTGATCCGCCTCCGATCCTCGGACATCTACCGCTCCCTCCGCCAACACCAGCTGGCCCTCAACGAGCTCCGACTGGGAGTCGCTGAAGCCGATGCCCTAGGGGCCGCGCTGGCGAGGGTCCAGCTCCGGGTCTCACTGGCGGGCTTGGCCCTGACGCTCAAGGAGCGCCCTGAGGCGATCAAGGTCCTGCGCGAGGCCGCGGAGGTCGACCCCAAGCTCCTCCCGCAGGTCGCCGAGGTCTATCGGCAGCTCCCCCCCGCCGTCCGCCAGGAGGTCCTCCAAGGTCTTCCTGAGGAGCTGCGCGCGAAGCTGGGTGGCTGAGCTCTTCGCTCCCTGGGGCGAGCTCCCGCTAGGCGGTGGAGGAGCGCTCGAGGACGTCGACGGCCTCTTGCGCGAGCTCACGGAGACGCGCGACCTCGGCCTCGCTGAACTTCCGGGGCTCGGTTCCGATCACGCAAAGCGAGCCGAGGCGGTTGCTCTTGCCCGTCCCGAGGGGCACGCCGAGGTAACAACGGATTCCGTCTTGGGTCACGAGGGGGTTGCTGGAGACGCGCTCGTCCTTCGTCGCGTCCTCGACGAGGAAGGGGTCGGCGCCCCTGACGACGTTGCTGCAAAAGGCCCACTCCACAGGTGTCCCGCGGGTCTCTGCCAGCCAGCCGCCGAGGCCCGTGGCGCCGGCGAAATACTGCGCCGCGTCCAAGACGATGCTCACGAGGCTGATCGGGACTCCGAACTCCTCGGCCGTCTTGGCGGTGATCGCGTCCAAGGCGATCCGTGTCTCCTCGCTCGAGAGGTTGAGAGAGGCCAGCTCGGCCAGGCGCCCGAGGTCGTCTAGCTCTTGTCCTCCCTCGGCCACTAGTTGTCCGCCTTGGCCCGCAGGCAGCGGTAGCTGTCGATTCGAATCGAGAGCGAGAGCGCGACGATTTGAATCAACCCGTCCTTCTGCCGGAGGACCTGAACCACCTTGTCGAGGTTCTCGACCTCGTCGAGGCCACCCAGGCTGAGCCCTGCAGCTGCGCAGGCCTCGGACCACGCCGCCTCGGCTTGGGCAGGGCTCATGACGCGTCCCAACGCAGCCAGGCAGTCTTCAACGCTCGGGAGCGCCAGCTCGTAGTGAGGGAGGGAGCGCGGGACGAGGAGCTCTCTAAGTCGCGTGGTGACTTGCTGCATGTTTCCGGGCTCGGAGAACTCGGCTACCAGCTTCATCTGGTCCATGTCGGAGGGGAGGTCGAGGAGCTCGACGAGGAGCTCGACGCAGCCGACCTCGAGGCGAGCCCCGTCCCTCAGGGGGGCCATGTCGTAGACCCGAACGCCGTCGAGGCGGAGCGCTTCGGGGGTCGCGTTGTTTCGCACGACCGGCAGCGCGACGTCCTTCCCCCACACAGCGCGCGCGTGATAGCGAGCCACGCTCGGGTCGTCACAGACGAGGTCGTTGTCGCCGGCCCGCCCGAGGCGAATCGACTCACCGACACGGAGCTCGCAGCTCGCGCCCGTGGTGGGCGCGCGCAGCCGACAGCGAGGTGGTGCAGGGGGTTTAGTCACGCAAAAAGTCTAAGCCCATCGCTGTCCGAGATGTATGCGACTTGGCAACCAACTCCGCCCAGGCCAATCCGCTCTGCAACAGATCGCTCGATCTATTCCGAGAAGCCAGCGAAGCCGAGACTCCGAAGCTCGGCGGCTCAGGGGCTGGCGCGCGAGCTGCCCTCTGCGCGGGCGCAATAGGCCTCCTCAATTCCACCTCAAGACAGAGAGCGCCCCCGGTCGAAGAGGGTCCCATGAGCAAGACCCACGGTTGGCCCGACCCCCGCTACCCCCACCCCCTGAGCCATCTCCCCGATCGGCTCCTGCGCCACAGGGCTGAGACCGAGCGCGGCTGCGAGCTCGGCAAGCTCGAGTCCTTGGTCTGGCGTGAGGTTCAAGAGCAAGCCCTCCGGGGCGTGGCCAAGTCCATGCAGCCTCCGCCCCGCCGCCGCAGCGGGATCCTGATCGGCGCCGCCGGCTCCCCTCACCGCATGCGCCGCAGCCGTCGCGCCGACGTCTAGGCCAGAGAAGCTCACATCTCTAGGTAACTGAGCACGCCGTAGCGGCAGCAGAACTGAGCCACGAACACCAGGATCGCCTCACCCCAGTTCCAGCCGAAGAGGCTCACGAAGAGGCTGGGCCAGATCAAGAGGGAGGCTGAGCCCACGAAGAGGACTGCCACGGGCCCGATCAGCCCCGCTCCCACCACGAGAGCGCAGAGGAGCTGCATGATGAACAGGACCTTGAGCGTGGTCTCACCAATCGTCCCGAGGTCGAGGCGGAGCACGAAGGAGGCCAAGGCCAGGAGGGCTAGGTCGATCACGAGAGTCCAGACGGTCCCGAACACATAGGCCCAGGCTGGAAGCGGCTCGGGACCGACCAGGTTCAGCCCATAGGCCAAGACCGTCACGACCACTACGCCTGCGGCCAGGGCTGGGCTGTAGCTACGCGGATCGCGCCGCGCGCGCAGGGAGCGGCGCTGGAAGGGAATCGCCGCTGCGCGAGGTCGGGGTGCCGATCGTGTTCCCTTGCCACCCTTCGCGGCCTTGGGCTTTGCTCGGCAGATTCGCCCGCAATCGACGCAGGGAATCGGACCCCCCTCGAGGAGGGGTGAGACCCGGTTCGTGGTGCCGCACGAGCAACGGATCCGCTTCCAGGGCTTCGTCTTCAGGGTTCCTCCAGTTCGCCGCGGGCTGAACTTGCCGCGGAACACTCCACCTACGCGCAAGCACAGACCCAGCCCAGAGAGGGCTAAGCCCAGCGATTCTGTTCGGATCCATTTCGAATCCGGTCCTCCCTGCAACCTGCGTTGGAGGGCCGTTCCAGGCTCTGCGAGCTCTTGGAACGCCTCTGGGGAGCGTCTGCTGCGATTTCGGGCTAGCCTGGGGAGCCAGCCCTTAGCGGCGAGGAGGCGACCTGAGCAAAGTCGGTGGAGACCTGACCGGACTCAAGGCGAGCGAGCGCTCGGCCCTCGAGCGCCTCTACCGCCGGCGAATCGACCCCGACTTGGCCGCGACCCCTGAGCTCCTCCGCGAAGTCGCAGCCCGGGCAGCTGAGCTCGGCCGTCGCCTGGGGGTCCTCCTCGACCGGCGCGGCTCGGTGACCCACGTCTTCGTTGGCCAGCGGAAGTCCATCGAGATCCCAGAGCTCGGTCGCCAGCGCCGCGGCGCGGGTCGCCTCAAGGGCCTGCGCTGGATCGTGAGCACCCAGCGCGAAGACCCCAGCCTCGACGACCTAAACGCCCTCGTGCGGAACCGCTTCGACCTCCTCCTGCGGGTCGGAGTCGGCGAGGAGGGCGAGCCGAGCTTCCTCCAGGAGGTTCACCTGGCGCCTGCCCGCGAGGACGGTCGCGGGGCCCACGTGATCGGTCCTCGAACCTCGCACCAGGAGGTTCGTCGCGGGCTGACGACATTCCTGCGCGAGCTCGAGGAGGAGTTCGAAGCCGCGACGCCTCCGACCCAGCTGATCGACGGCCGCGAGCTCGAGCCGGCGGTCCTGGTCGTGGTCTCGCGCGGGAAGGAGGCCCCGGACCAAGAGGAGGCCGAGCTCGGCGAGTTGGCTCGAGGGGCCGCCCTGGACGTCAAGGGCGTCCTCCGCCAGCGCCTCGACCGGCCCAACCCCCACACCTTGCTCGGCAAGGGCAAGGTCTCAGACCTCGCGGCGCTGACGCTGACGACCAACGCCCGGGTGGTGTGCTTCAACGTCGAGCTCGCGCCGCGCCAGCAGGTCGCGCTGGAGGACCTCCTGGGCGAGGTCCGGGTCCTCGACCGAACCCAGCTGATCCTCGACCTCTTCGCTCAGCGGGCCCGGACCCACGCCGGCAAGCTCCAGGTCGAGGTCGCCCGGCTCCGCTATCAGCTCCCGCGCCTCCTCGGCCGCGGCGAGGGCATGACTCGGATCGGCGGCGGCAAGGGCGCCGGCTTCGGCCGGACCAAGGGCTCTGGCGAGAAGAAGCTCGAGGTCGACCGGCGGCGGATCCGCGAGCGGATCTCCCAAATGGAGAAGGAGCTGGCCCGCCTCGGCCGCCAGCGCGGGCTGCGGCGCCAGCGCCGCGCCAAGAACCGGCTCCCCCACGTGGCCCTCGTCGGCTACACCAACGTCGGCAAGTCGACCCTCTTCAACCGCCTGACGCGCTCTGAGGTCGTGGCTAAGGACCAAGTCTTCGCCTCCCTGGACCCGACGCTGCGGCAGCGGCGCCTCCCGGCTGGCCGGCGCGTGGTCCTCAGCGACACCGTCGGCTTCATTCGCCGCCTCCCCCAGGACTTGGTCGAGGCCTTCGCCGCGACCCTGGACGAGATCGAGGGCGCCTCGCTCTTGCTCCACGTGGCCGACGCCTCGGACGAGCACGCCCTCGAGCACCTCCAAGCGGTCCGAACCCTCCTCAAGGAGCTCGGTCGTGGCGAGATCCCTGAGCTCCTCTGCTTCAACAAGAGCGACGTCCTCGAAGATCCGGAGCTCTTCCTCCCCCTAGCGCGGACCATGGGCCTCAACGGAGCGGAGCCCCTCCTGATCAGCGCCAAGGAAGGTGAGCTGGACACGCTCCTCGAGCGCGTCGAGGCTGAGCTGAGCCTGCACGCGCCCCAAATCCCCGACGACACCCTCGAGCGGAGCGACTGGGTCAGCGAGGACGCCCTCGACTCGGCGGTCGAGGAGGAGTGAGCCAGGGCTCAGGCCCGTATGCTCGCGCTCATGGACGAAGAGCTCGAGAAGATCCTACGAGGCGCACGCGCGGACCCCGCCGACGGGGAGCTGCTCGAACAAGCGATCGGGAGGCTGCGCCGGGCTGAAGAGCGCGTTCCTGCTGATCTCTTGGACCGAGTCGTGCACCCCCCGCGAAGCTTCAAGAGCCAGCGCTCGTTCAAGGTGGTCTGCGAGCTGCCGGACGGGACCTATCAGGAGCTCGGCGAAACGCCCGGCGAACTGGCGATCCCCGCTCACCGTCATTGGTGGGTGACCCCCCAGCCAGTCAAGCTGACCAAACCCCTCGTTGCAGAGCTGGTGGAGGCCGAGGTCCCTGGGCTGACCTTCGGCCGCTCGCGCTCGGTGACCAAGCTGATCGACAAGCTGGCCGCCCTGCCCCACCTGAGCTTCCTCTCCTTTGAGAGCACCAAGACCGACGACGAGACCCTCGCGGCCCTCCCTGCCTTTCCGCGCTTGGCCCAGCTCAGCTTGAGCGGGACCAAGATCACGAGCCTTCAAGAGCTCCCGGCCAAGACGCCAGAGCTGGTCCGGCTGAACCTCGACAACGCCCGCAAAGCCAAGGATCTAGCTGCCCTGGCTGATCTCCCAAACCTGCGCCGGCTGGCCGCCTCTCGCGGACCGCTCGGGCTCAAGGTCCTCAAGGGCCTGCCTGTCCTGCCTGAGCTGACCCACCTCGGCCTCTACGGCTGCCCCTTCACCGGCAAGATGGTCGAGGCTGCTCGGCGCTGCTTCCCTGGGCTCGTGGAGTTGAGCGTCGACACCAAGACCGTCCTTGAAGGACCTATCCTCGAAGAAGTAGCTGGCTTCGAGGGCCTGCTAGCCCTCTCCCTGAGGAGCAACGAGCTGCTCCAGCCGCCGGGGGTCGATCTGACGCCCCTCCTGAAGCTGAGTCGCCTGCGTTACCTGAGCCTGGGCTGGGACACCCTCCTCGATTCCTCCCAGCTCCTCGAGCTGACCCAGCTGACCCACTTCGTGAGCACCGACGCTGACGACGTGCTCTGCGAGCAGCTGGCCCGCTTGCCACGCCTGCGCCGAGTCACTCTCTCCGGCAGGACAGGCCTCACCGCGGCTGGCTTCGCCAGCCTGGCTCAGTCCCCGACCCTCGAGCAGATCGATCTCACCGGGTGGGCATACACCAACGACGAGGGCAACTATGTCCCGGTCTCCGAGGAGGAGTTCCAGCGCGCCTTGGAGGCCCTCCAGGGCTCGGCGGTGCGAACCCTTCGCCGCAACCAGAGCGCGTATCTCCTCGACCCCGCAGAGCCCCTCGTCGTCGAAGTCCCTCAGCCTCGTGGAATCGTGGTCCCGCCAGAGACGCCCCCCGCCTGGCGGCCTTGCGGGCCTTGGGCGATTCTTCCCTAGAGGTCCCCGGCTTCGGGAGACCTCCGACCCACGCGAGGCGAAGGGTCCTGGGGTAGATTGGGCGCCTCGTGGCTGCGTTTCTTCTCCCTACCGTCGAACCCGTGATCAACCGCATTCTCGATGCGTTGGGCGGAGCCCGCTTCAAGCTCGACGTCGAGGTTCAGAACCGCAAGATCGACCGCCTCTACACCATGGCGAAGCGCGATCAGTGGAACCTCGACGACCGCCGGGAGCACTTCTTCCCGCCGGATCGGGACGGGATCGACCTCAACGAGTGGCTCGGCGTCGACGACGACGTGAGGATCGCCGCCGCCCGCTGCTTCAGCTCGTTCTATTACGGCGAGCACGGGGCCAAGGTGATCTCGGCTCAGCTCACGAACATGATGCCGACCAACGAGTCGAGCAAGTTCATGGCGACTCAAGTCATGGACGAGGCCCGCCACGTCGAGGTCTTCGAGGGGATCTTGGGCTTCATTGACAAGATCCATCCCATGAACCCCTTCCTGAACGCCTTCCTGGGCGACATTTCGCGGGTTCGCCACGTGGGCTCGAAGCTGATCGGCATGAACCTCCTCGTCGAGGGCCTGGCCCTGAGCAGCTTCCGCATGATCCTGCGGGAGATGAAGGCCGGCGCCAACGTCAGCCCCCGCGGTTACCGGGCGATCGGCGAGCCGATCGAGTCGATCATTCGCGACGAGTCGCGCCACGTCGGGTTCGGCGTCGTGCTCCTCCCCGAGCTCCTCCAACGGATCCCGCGCCGGATCAAAGCCGAGATGCGAATCCGCCAGCTGGCCTGGCTCGGCCTCCTCTATGGCTCGGTCAAATACCACCAGGAGGACCAAGAGAAGATGGGCTTGGACTACGTCAAGCTCCTCTCCGACGTGATCGAGGACCATGAGCGCCGGATCCAAGACTGCCAGGGCGACGCCCTCGTCAGCACCGAGCGCATGAAGTCCCTGGTCCCGACCATGGACCGCCTGGTCGACCGCTTCCTGCGCAAGGAACGCGCCTAGTCCCCGGCACCTGTTTTTTCGTCCTCGCCCGACCTCTCTTGCTCCGCCCGCCGCTCTGCGAGCTCACTCTCGAGGCGCTTGCGGAGGCGCTCGTAGAAGTTGGCGTTTCCCGTGCCTTCACTCAGACGGAAGGCGGAGTCGAGGATCTGGCGGGCGAGGAGCTCTCGGCCCGAGGCGTAGCCCGCCTCGGCGAGGGCCTCGACCAGGGTGCTGCTAGCGACGATTCGATACAGACTGAGGCGTGTGTGACGTGCGCTGCGGAGGGCCTCGTCGTGGAGGCGGCGGGTCGGCTGGAGGACCTGCCAGGCCTCGTCGGGGCGGTCCAGCTCGCGCAAGACGGCCGCCAGGAAGGTCGCGCAGCGGACCTGCGAGCCGACTCGGTCAGGTTGGCTCGCGGTGTCAGGGGGGCTCTCCTCGAAGAGGCGGAGCGCCTCGGCGCCGGCCTGCAGCGCGACCTCGGGCTCGGCCAAGCGCCAGTGATCCTTCAGCCCTCGCACGAGGTAGATCGCGAGCAGGTGTCGAGACCGGACGTCCTTGGGGTCTTTGACCAACCCTCGGAGCTTGGCTAGGCGCACGGCGACCTGCGCCGAGGGGACCTCCGGGTCGAGGCGCTCGGAGACGCGCCAGCAGCTCACGAGGGACTCGAGGTCCTCGGGCTCGTTCTCCTCGGTCCAAGCCGCGAGGCGGAGGGCGAAGGCGGCCAAACGCTTGGAGAGCTCGGGGTCGAGCCCAGCGTGCTCGCGGTGCAGATCGTGGAGGGCCTCCACGAAGTAACGCGCCGCGAGGTCAGAGGTCGCGCCGTCGAAGGTCTCCTCGAGGCTCTCGAGCTGCTCCTCGAAGCCCTCGACTCCGCGGGACCGCGACTGAGCTCGGTGCCACGTCCAGAGGTTCGCGAGGTGACTCTCGGGGAAGGCGTCCTTCAGCCGGGCGAAGGTCCGCCGCGTCACGGGGCGACGCAGACTGCGCGGACTGCGCGCCACGCCGTGGCGAAAGCGGAACAGGATCCGGGGCCCTTCGGTCGAGGTCGGGATCAGGCGGTTGGCCGCCAGGTAGAGCGAGCGCCAGCCGCGGCGGCGCCAATCCACCTCGTAGGTCAGGCGGTGGTCGAACTCTACGACCCTGTGCAAGCGCTCGCGCTCGTGGACCTTCTCTTGGTGGAGCGTGACCAGGCGCAGGAGAGCCTCGTCCAAGACCGCCCTCAACTCCGGAGCTGGCTGGGCCCGCGGCTCCTCCTGGAGGACAGCCCCCAGGAAGCCGATCAGGCGAGCCTCGGTCTCACGCTCGAGGGCTAGGCTGAGGCGCTCGCGCCAGCGAGCGGCGCAGCCTTTGGTCGCGGCGGTCTTGGCCGCCGCGATCTCCTCTCTGCTCATGCCGAGGCGCTTGGCGGCCTCCAAGGAAGCCGCCTGCCGCCGGCGATCGTTCGAGCTGAGGGACTCGCCCCGCGCTGCGGCCAAGAGCTGGCGCTCGAAGAGGAGCCCGACGGCGACCATGCGCAGGGCCTTGGCTCGCGCTTGGGCTGCGCCCTCGAGGCCGGACGCCTTCTCCAGGAAGGCCATGGGGTCACCGCGCGCCAGGAGCTCGAGCTCGGCCAGCTGGACCAATGTCCCGTGAGGACCGACTCTGCGCCGGGCGCTCCCCAGCGCCTTCTTGGCGGCCGAGAGCTCCCCGCGCTCGAGGAGGAGCAGGGTGTCGACGACGAGGTCCGGGGTCGAGCGCCCGGCCGTCGCTCGCGGGACCGGCTGCTGCGAGTCCTTCTCCAAGACTCGAAGTGTGGCCCGCGCCAGTTCGCTCTCGGTGCGCGCCTCCGGTTCGCGAGAGGTCCCCTCGGTCGCCTCGTCGAGGGCGCTCAGCTTGGCCTGGAGCTCTTGGGCCGAGGGAGCAGATCCCGACCCGAGGCCGCAGGCGTAGGGCTCGAGGACTGAGCTCCGATAGCTCGCGTGCTCGCTCAGGGCGCTGGCCGCGCGCTGCTGCGGGAGCACGAACACGCCCAAGAGCGCCACGCCGATCAGCCCCAAGAGGAGGGTCGCGGCGACGCTGGCGGCGACGAAGGCCCGATTCCGCTTGGCCCAGCGGAGCGCGAGCTCTCCTCGGGTCGCGGGACGCGCCAGGACCGGATGGTCGTGGAGGTAGCGGCCCAGGTCTTCCGCGAGCTCCCGGGCCGAGAGGTAACGCGACTCGGGCTGCTTCTCGAGGCACTTGAGGATCACCGCCTCCAGGTCTTGCGAGACGTCTGGCCGGAGCGTGCTGGGCGGCGTCGGACGCGTCTCCTGGATCGCCTTCAGGGTCTCGTGGGCAGTCTTGGTCTCGAAGGGCGGCCGGCCGGTCAGGAGCGCGTAGAGGGTCCCTCCTAAGCCGTAGACGTCGCTCTTGCGATCGATCCGCCGCAGGTCTCCGCTGGCCTGCTCGGGCGGCATATAGCCCGGCGTTCCGACCCACTGGCCCTCTTGAGTCAGGCCCTTGTCGGCGCTGAGGTCCTTGGCGAGGCCGAAATCCGTCAACAGAGGACGTCCCTCGGCGTCGATCAAGACGTTGGCCGGCTTGACGTCTCGGTGCACGATCGAGCGCTCATGGGCGTGCTCGAGAGCGTCCGCCAGAGCGCGCCCGATCTCACCGACCTCCTTGTTGGGGAGGGTCCCTTGTCGCTTGAGCTTCTCCTCGAGGCTCTCGCCCTCGATCAGGTCCATGACCAAGAAGGGGTCCTCGCCCTCCTTGCCGACCTCGTGGACGCGCACAATGTTCGGGTGATCGAGCTGCGCGACGGTCTGGGCCTCGGCTATGAAGCGCTGGACCATGCCCTTGTCGGCCGCGCTCCCGCGCATGACCTTGAGCGCGACCTCGCGCCCGAGCTCGGCGTGGCGAGCCAAGAACACGACCCCCATGCCGCCGCGCGCCAACTCGCGCACGACCTCATAGCGTCCGATCCGCTTGGGAGATGAACCCACAGTCTGCATGGTGGCTCAAAGGCCCGGTCAGCGAAAGGGCCCGGGGTGTCCAAGATTGGTCTAGGTGCCAACCTCAGCGTCGGAAACGCTGGACCAGCCCGTGAAAGACGCAGGCGCAGAGGGTCCCCCCCAAGACGCCTGCCATGAGGCCTAGGGTCGAGAAGAGGGCGCTGCTGACCAAGACGGATACCCACTCGCCGATCCCTGACTTGCCCGGGAGGACCATGAACCAGGCCACCTGGAGCAAGAAGGCCGGGACCACGAGGCCCCACAGGGGAGCCTCGCCCCCGCGATTGGAGACGCCCTCCCGAATCACGAGCTCGGCACCGAACATGGCGACCAAGAGGACGGGGAGGTGGATCGCCTCGAGCGGTTGTTTGGGAAACTCGAGCTGACCGAAGAGCCGCCTGCTGGCCTCGAACCAGGCTTCCTCGGGGAGCGCTCCCCCCTGGAGCGTGCTCAGGTAGTCATGAGCTAGGCTCCAGCCGCAGGCCGCGAAGAGGATCGTGACGACCGTCGCCGCCGCTGCCAGCTCGCGGACCCAGCCCTTGCGCGGCGCGAGCTGGAACGCGAAGCCGGCCAGGATTCCGACGGCGTAGATCGAGAACAGGAGCTCGAAGTCCGGCTGACCAGGGACCAAGTAGGGACCCGCGATCGAGACGGCGAGGTAGAGCGGAATTCGCAGCCACTCACCAGCGGCCGAGAACTCGAAGTCGCTCGCCTTGGGCTGCTCCGAGCTCGGCCCTAGCTCGGGATCTCGGGCCCACCGCCGCCAACCGACGCCTGCGCCCCCGGGGTCGGCCTCGCCCTCGGCCTCGTCCCCGAATGGGCGGGGAGTCGGCGGAGGCGCACCGCGCTCGTCACCCTGTTCGTCGTTCGCGGACACTCAGGGGCCGCCTAGAGCGGGGGCAGGAGGTCCGCGAAGGCTTCGTCGATCCAGCCTGCGGTGGTGTCGCCGCCCACGGGGTTGGGGTGACAGCGGTCACGAGGAAGGTAGAGCGTCTGACCCGTCCGCTTGAAGTGCTCCTTCCAGCGGGGGGTGAGGTCGCAGAAGGGGATCTCCTCTGCCCGGCAGAACTCGGCTAGGACTGTCGGATAGACGGGCGCCTTTGCCTCGACCTCGCACTCCTCGCGAGCCGGAAACATGACCACGGCGAACTTGGCGCCGTTCTCTTGGCACCAGACCTTGGCTTCGCGGAGGGCGGCTAGGCTGCGCTGGAAGCCCTCGTCGCTCCCGTCGATCTCCCACGGGGTCTTGGCGCGCTCTATCAGCTTCCGCTGGGTCTTGGAGTTCTTCCAGTGGATTCGGCCGAGTCGGATCAAGGCGCTCCAGTCGATCGGGTTGTGAGAGTGCTCCACGAAGCGCGAGCGCCAGCGCTTGTAGTCAGCTTCGGTCGTATCGGAGTCAACGAGGTGTCCCTCGAAGACCTTGGCCGCGACCTGATGACTGGGCGACAGAATGTCGTTGCGATACCACTCCAGGACCACGAGCTGGGGCTTGATCACGGGCCCAAAGCGCCGCAGGCGAGCCAACTCCTGGCTGGTGTCGAACCCGGGCACGCCTGCGTTGAAGACTGCGGTCTTCTCCCAGCGGGCCTCGAGGCGCCTGGCGATGGTGTGCTCTTGGCCCAGGCCGCGACCAAATGCAATCGAGTCGCCCAGGAAGAGGACGCGCCGAGGGGTCGCCTTCCGCTCTGTCGTCAGGGGTGGATCCCGCATGGCGTCAGCGTTGGTGCGGGTCACGAGGCGCTCGACCTGCTGGTGATAGTGGCCCTCGTAGTTGGGCAGGAGCTCCCAGCCAATGGTTGGATCGCTGCGATAGATCCCCGGCAGGAAGTAGGGACGCGGATCCACGATCGGATAGCGATAGCGAACGAAGACCTCGCCAATGGTGAACACGAGCACCAGCGGGAAGAGCACCGCGAGGACGCGAATCAGGATTCGCCGGCGGCGGCGCTTCAGGCTGATGGGCTTGGGCTCGGTCACGTGCCCTCCAAGCGCTCGGGGGTTGGCGAAGTCTAGGACCAAGGTCCTGAAAGTTGGACACTCTATCCGGGCCTCGATCAAGAGGGAGCCTGGGGCTGGAGCGGAGTGGTCGGGACTTCGTGCAGGGTTGGGCGAATACGCCCGGCACCTCTGCCTGACTCCAGCGGAGACAGGCGCGGGACGAACCGGGACGGACCCAAGCACCCGCAACCCCTCACGTGTTGGGCAGAACCGACAAGCAAGGGCTGAAGTTCAGCCGCCTGCTAACGCACTGGGAGGTTTCACCAAGACACCTTTAGAGGGCCAGAAAAGGTGTCGAGCCCTCGACGCTGGGACAAAAAGCGCTCCTCTGGTGGCGCGATTGGAACTCGGCTGCCAGAGTTATGGGTGTCCATCTCCGGCCCTGCTTTTGCTCATTGTCGAGTGGAAAGCCGAAGGAAGGGAACCATGAAGATCAAAACGCTCAGCACCGCAACGACGATCGCCGGAGCCCTCATGGCCTTGCTCCTGGTCGCCAGCCCCCTGGCCTCGGCCGACGAGCAAGGTCGCGCCAAGGCCCTGGCCTCTGCCATGGAGAGCGAAGGCTTCGAGATCACCTCGAAGCGAGTTCGGCCTGGGATCGTGCAAGTCGCGGGCGTCCGCGGCGGCAACCGGGTCAAGATCAAGGCTCAGTCCTTCGCGACCCTGCCCAACCGGACCTCTGGGATCGTGGGCCTCCTCAAGCAGGCCAACGCCGAGGCGCCCAACACCGCGCGCCGCAAGGTCAAGCTCTCCGGTGCCCAGGCCGCCTACCTCAGTTTCAGCAGCAAGGGCCCGACCCTCCTCTTCGCGACCAAGGACCAAGCCGGGACCTTCGACTGGATCGGAAACCCCGAGCGCGAGGAGTACCAGCGCCTCGCCGCCAAGCTCGCCGGCGCCCTGGGCGGCTCGGAGGGCGGCAGCGCCAAGGGCGGCATGTCTGGCCTCCTCAAGAACTCCCTCGCCAGCGGCGGAGCCTCAGGTGGCGGCAGCGCCAGCAACGCCGCCGAGCCGGTCCTCTCGGCTCCGGGAGGTAGCGCCGGCGGGACGCTCAACAGCGCCGGCCCCGTCGCCCCTGGGATCTCGACTCCCAAGACTCAGCTCTCGGGCGCTGGCTTCTATGTGGCCGAGGACCTGATCCTCACCAGCGGGTTCGTGGCGCACAACGCCAAGCAAGTTCGCTTGACCGACAGCAAGGGCCAGAGCTTCAGCGGCGAGGTCGTGGCGCGGAACAAGGAGGGCGACCTCTCGCTGACCCTGATCCGCACGACGCGTCGCGGAGAGCCCCTGCCCCTCGCCAAGCCCCTCAGCGACCAGGCCGTGTTCGCCTTCGGCGCGACCCTGAAGCGAGGCGCCAAGACCAAGGGCAAGCTCGAGCGCACCGAGAAGGGCGCCTTCGTGATCGGCGAGACCGTCCTCCAGACGGATCACCTCGGCGGTCCCCTCGTTGACGGCGAGGGCCGTGTCCTCGGGCTCCTCTTCATTCGGGTCAAGGGCGAGCAGGTCGAGTCTTGCGCGGTCCCCGCCAAGGCCCTCAAGGCCTGGCTCACCGAGAATGGCGCCAAGGTCGACCTCGCCAGCCCGAGCCCCGCGACCGAGCTCTACGCGAGCAAGAAGGTCCAGCGCTCGGTCGTCCGAGTCGAGGCTCGCTAACTAGCGCTTCTCTCGGGCCTTCGCGAGGAACTTCACGGCGTGGGGTCGGCCGCGGTGGGTGCTGGGTGCCTGCTTCAGGAACCACTCCCAGTGACTGATCGCGGCCTCGTAGTCCTCGAGGTAGAAGCCCGCGAAACCCAAGATATAGCGCCCGTCGAGGGTCGAGACGCCCCTCCCCCCGAGCTCTAGGGCCCTAGAGAGGTCCTTGACCGCGTCCTCGAATCGGTGTGACTCGTAGCGGGCCACGCCTCGCTGGAAATAGGCCGAGCCGAGGGAGGGATCGAGCTCGATCGCCCTGCTGAGGTCTCCGACGGCGCCGCTCAGGTCTGGGCGGGGCCGCGCCCGGATCCGAGTCTGCCCACGAAGGTGGTAGGCCTCGGCCAGCCTGGGGTCGACCTCGATCAAGCGGTCTAGCGAGCGTCGCGCCTGCTCGACGTCGCCTTTCGCGATCAGGATCTCGGCCATGAGGCAGATCGCCCGCGGGTGGCCCGGAGCGAAGCGGAGGGTCTCGCGGAGCTGGACCTCAGCCGCGTCGAGGTCGCCGTCGGCCAAGTGAACCTCCGCCAAGAGCGTCCTAGAGGTGGCGCCCGGACGGACCCGCAAGCGAGCTCGCGCAGCCTCTAGGGCGTCGCCGAGCTTTGACTTGGCGAGCAGGGCGCGGACCTCGGCCACGCTCAGGATCTTGGGCCGAGCTGGCTCAGCTGGCCGAGCTGGCTCAGCTGGCCGAGCTGGCTCAGCTGGCCGAGCTGGCTCAGCTGGCCGAGCTGGCCGAGCTGGCTCAGCTGGCTCAGCTGGCCGGTTCCCTCGCGCCTTGGCCAGCTGAGCGCGGAGATCCCTGATCTCGCGACGCTGACGCTCGAGCTCTTGCTCGAGCTTGACGAGGCGCGCCTCGAGGGCCTGGAGGTCTACGGGCGATCCCTGGGCGCTGGAGGTGGCTGCGAGGCTCAAGACCCCGAGGAGGGCCAAGGGAAGGATCGAGATGGTTCGCATGGAGGCTCCTGGGTGCGCATGAGCTTGACGTCGAGGACCCGGGGCATGACTCAAGGGCACGCCTAAGCCTAACCCTGGCCTAGCCGAGCCGGCCCGAGGAGCCCGGAGCGGCGCATGAAGCTTCCGTGACAGTCGCCGAAGCCGATTCGATATCACAGCTCCTGCCTCACGGCGCCTCTCCCATGCGATCCCTTCCTCTCCTAGCTCTGACCTGCGCTCTGAACCTGGCGCTAGCGCTGCCCGCCGCGGCCCAGCCGGCGGCTCGAGCTCAGGAGGTCGTGGACCGCGCCCAGGGGCTCCCCCAGGCTCAGCGCGACGCCAAGCTGAAGAAGCTCGCCTCTTCCCCCTTCGTGTTCTTTCGCGGGACGGCCTTCTTGTCCTGGCGAGATACCCTGCAGGACGCTCGCCTCCAGCGCTTTGGCGGAGCGCCGGGGACCCGAGTCTGGGTGACGGGCGACCTGCACCCCGAGAACTACGGGACCTTCGGGCTCCCCGGCGGCGACGTCGGCTACGGCCTAAACGACTTCGACGAGGCCCTCGTGGCCGACTACCAGGTCGACCTCTGGCGCATGGCGACGGGGATCGAGCTCGCGGGGCGTGAGCTGCACGTCGGCCGCAAGAAGCGCGCCCAAGCCGTCGAGCGCTTCGCCCGCGGCTACCTCGAGGCCCTCGACGAGTGCGCAGGCCCCGGCAACCAACGGGAACTCAACCCGCGCCTCTCGCGACGCGCGCTCCGGTCGTCCCTCGAGGACTTCCGCGACGACGTCGAGCGAGACGCCAGCCGCAAGGACATGCTCAAGGCTTGGTGCCGCGGCCAAAACGGACAGCGAGCCCTCGACCTCCGCCTCGACGACCTCGAGCCCGCTACGCCCAGCGAGACCTACCGCGTGTTGCGCAGCTTCCGCCGCTACGTGAGCCGAGCCCAGGTCCCAGTCGCGGGCTTCTACCGAGTCAAGAGCCTCGCGCGCCGCGTCGCTGCAGGCACGGGCTCTCTCGGCGCCCGACGCTACTACCTCCTCGTCGAGGGGCCGAGCGCCGACGACGACGACGACCTGATCCTCGACGTCAAGGCGCAGCCAGAGCCCGCCGGCCTCTCCCACCTCGACGCCCTGACGCGAGCCGGCCTCGCCCAGCGCTTCCCCAGCCGAGGCGCGCGAGTCGCCTTCGCCGAGCGGGCGCTCCTGGGCCCCCAGCGCGCCGACCCCCACCTGGGTTGGCTCCAGGTCGGGAGCACTAGCTACAGCGTGCGTCAGCGCTCGCCCTTCAAGGGCAGCTTCCCGCTCAAGAAGAGCCACCTCCGCTCGGCGGCCGAGCAGTGGGGCCGCCTCTTGGGCTACGCCCACGCGCGCGCCGACGAAGACGCGGACCCGACCTTGGTCCCGCACTCGCTCGAGGACGAGGTCCTCGCGCGGGCTCGCTACCGCCAGGCGGGCTTCGCCCGGCTCCTGGTCAAGGTCTCCAAGGAGGCCGCCGACCGGACCGAGGCTGACCGCCGCGCCCTAGAGAGCCTCCTCCCCTAGACCCAGCGGGCCGAAGGCTGTCGCGAACCCGAGCCGAAGCGACCCGCCCCCGTCAGGCGGAGCTGCCCCTCCTCTCTTCGACTCGCCAACCCGCTCCCGCCGCTTCCAACTCCGGAGCGTCCTCGAACCTCGCGAGACGACCTCTGTGACCTCCGTGGATCTCCGTGCCCTCTGTGACTCAAGAGAGCGCAGCCCGCAACCGGGTCCACCTGAACGGGCACGGGCTGCGGCGGAGGCCAAGGGCCGTCTGCTCTTGCTGACTGGCTCGCCTGCTGCGCGTTCTGGAACAGCCTAGCTCCGGTCCAGCTCCAAGAGGAGCCGCGCCACGCGGTCCGGGGCCTCCTGCGCCAGGAGGTGCGGTCCCAGCGCGCGCTCGACGCGGTTCGAGCTGCCGCGAACGTGCTCTAGCCACTCCTCCTGGCTGCGCCTAGACACGATCCGATCGCGATCCCCGCGAACGTAGACGTGGGGAAAGTCGAAGGCGTAGGCCTCGACCTCCAGCGCCCGCACGAGCTCGAGTCGCGCGACGACGGTCTCTGGAGGCACCCGCGCGAGCACACTGGCGACCTGGTCCGTGAGCCCAGCCTCGGCCTGGCGAGTCAACAGCAGGGTTCGGATCGCCCAGGCCGGCGGCGCCCCCAGGAGTCGAACCAGCCCTGGGATCGCGGCCACGGCGGTCCGGAGGGGAGCGGGGTTGGTCAGGAAGGTCGCGCAGGCCACGAAGCCTCGGCACTGGGCGCCGTGCTCGGCCAAGAGCCGGAGCGCGATCAACCCCGCGGCGGACTCGGCGAAGAGCACGAAGGGGGCCTCGGTCTCGATCTGCTCGAGGGCCGAGGCCACGAAGTCCTCCCAGCTCGCGGTCTCGAGGGGAAAGGACAGGGCGCGAGCCGAGTCAGGCAGGAGCTCCAAGAGAGGCCCGAAGAGGTCGCCAGAGCCGTCGAGGCCGGGGAGGAGGTAGATCACCGCGCGCTCACTGCCTGATTCCGCTCGCTGGGGGAGCAGGGTAGCAAGGCCCAGTCGCCCTCGGCCGATCAGATCCCGCCCCGGGTGGTAGCTCGGGTTGGCCTCCGCTAGCTTCTCTGTCCCCCCATGGACTCTCTCAGCCACCTCCTCCTGCCCCTCGCCGGCGGCGGCGCCTCTGGCCCGCTGATGTCTACCGTCGTGACCGCGATCGTGGCCGGAATCGGCCTCCTGATCCTCGGCCGCCGAATGGGGCTCCCCGCGATCGTGCTCCTCTTGGCGGGAGGGATCCTCCTGGGGCCCATGGTCTGGGGGGAGAGCGCTCCGATCCAGCCAGCGTCCCTCGGCGACGGGCTCGGCGTCGTGGTCTCCTTGGCCGTGGGCTTGATCCTCTTCGAGGGTGGACTGACCCTCGACCGCGAAGGCTACTCCAGCGCACCCGTCGTGATTCGTCGCCTCTTGACGATCGGAGTCGCAGTCACTTGGCTCGGGACGGCCGCCAGCCTGCACTACATTTGCGGGATCGATTGGCAGACCGCGATCACGACGGCGAGCCTCGTGATCGTGACTGGGCCGACCGTGATCGGTCCCCTCCTCAAGCGCCTCGGCGTCGCCGAGCGGCTGGCCAACATCCTCCGCTGGGAGGCGGTCCTGATCGACCCGATCGGGGTCTTCGCCGCGATCCTCTGCTACGAGTGGCTGATCCAAGGCGAGGCCCAGAACGCCTTCTTGAGCCTCGGGGCTCGCGTGGTCGGGGGCGTGATCGTGGGGCTCTTGGGTGGCGGGGCGATCGCCCTCGGCATGCGCTCGCGGCGCTGGATCCCCGAGGACTTGCTCAACATGTTCGTCCTGGCGGGCGCCGTCCTGACCTTCGGCGCGGCCGAGGCGATCCGCCCCGAGGCCGGGCTCCTGAGCGTGACCGTCGCCGGGTTCGTGGTCGGGCTCATGAACAAGGGCGCTGAGATCGAGCGGGTCCACAAGTTCAAGGAGGAGCTGACGCACCTCCTGATCGCGCTCGTGTTCATGCTCTTGGCGGCGCGGCTCAACATGGAGCAGGTCCGCAGCTTCGGCTGGCAAGGAGCCCTCGCAGTCCTCTCGGTGATCTTCCTCGTCCGCCCCCTGAGCATTGCGCTCTGCACCCTCGGGCAGCCCCTCGGCCTCCGCGAACGCCTCTTCCTGTCCTGGATCGCCCCGCGCGGCGTCGTGGCGGCGTCCATGGCTTCGCTGATCGCGATCCACCTCGAGGCGCGCGGTCAAACGGACGCGGCGCGCATGGTCGAGACCTTCACCTGGTCGGTGATCGTGGGCACGATCGTGCTCCAGGGCTTGAGCGCGGGCTTCGTAGTCAAGCTCCTCGGCCTCAAGCAGCCGCAGCCGACGGGCTGGGCGATCGTGGGCGCCCACGCCCTCTCGCGGGCGCTGGCCCGTGAGCTCTCGCCGGACGGGAGCAGGGTCGTCTTGATCGACACCAACTCCCACCACGTCGCTGACGCCACCCGCGAAGGCTTGCGCGCGATCATGGCGGACGCTCGCGACACAGAGCTCGCCGAGACGCCCGAGTTCAGCTGCGTCGGAAACCTCCTCGCCCTGACCGACAACGAGGACCTCAACCTCCGGATCTGTAGCAACTGGGCTGGCGTGCTCGGGCAAGAGCGGGTCTTCCGCTGGGCTGAGCACGAGGAGCCAGGCGAGCTCGAGCGGCGAGGGCGGGCCTTGGTGTGGGGCGACGAGCCCTCGGCGATCGCCTTCGACATCCACCGCGGGTCCCGCGTCCTGGCCCGCCTCGGGCCCGACGAGCCCGGCGGACGAACGCTCTTGGAGGTCCGAGAAGAAGAGGGCCCGAACCCAGAGGCCACGGTCCGTCTAGCGCTCTTCCCGCGGCGCGCGGTCCTGAGCCAGGGCTTCGACCCGGCGCGGGTCTGGAAGAGCGAGGCCGCAGACCTCGAGGCCCTGATCGCGCAGATTCGCGAACGCCTGGCCGAGTTCCTCGTGCCCGACGCGCGGGTTCACCCCGCCGTCGTCGAGGACGGCGTAGCCGTGGCGCACGCCCACTCGGCCCTGGTCCAGCGCCCGCAGCTCTCAGCGATTCGGCTCCAGGACCCTGGGCTGAGGCTGGCGCCGGAGCCGGAGCCCCTCGTGAGGGTCCTCTTCGTCCTCGTCTCGCCCCACGACAACGCCCGGGCGCACCTGGCTGCGATCGGCGAGCTGGCCCGGCTCCTGGCGAACGACGCCTCTCGCCAGGCCTTCGCCGAGAGCGGCGAGGACTTGGCGCGAGTGATCAGCGAGGCCCTCGACGCCAACGCGGCGGGCAGCTGACTGTGACCGGGCGACAAATTCGCCCCGGGCTCCAGCCAGACCCCTGGAGGGGCTAGAATCGTCGGGCTCCACCAGATCGACTAGGTAGCCCTTGGACCCGACCGAGCGAATCGGACCGACCGGAACGCACTTCAGCGCGAACCCTCCCGCTTCGGGGCGCTTTCAGGGCTTGGTCGACTTCGGTCCCTACCAGGTCGGACAGCTTCTGGGCCGCGGCGCCATGGGCGACGTCTACAAGGTGATTCACACGGGCTTGGGTCGAGCCTACGCCCTCAAGCTCATGGCCGCAGAGCTGGCCTGGGACGAGGAAGCGGTGATCCGCTTCGAGCGGGAGGTCCAGGCCCTAGCGCGCCTCGACCACCCCTCGGTCGTCCGAGTCCACCACTCGGGGCGGACGCCGGACGGGCGGCCCTTCTGCGTCATGGACCTCATTGAGGGTGGTCGGACCTTGGCCGACGCGGTGCTTCACGGCGTCGAGACCGGGCGCCTCTTGACCTGGATCGAGGAGGTGGCCGAGGGCCTAGGCCACGCGCACCGCCAAGGCCTGGTCCACCGCGACGTAAAGCCCCAAAACGTCCTGATCGACCGCCAAGGGCGCGCGCGCCTGGGCGACTTCGGGCTGGTGAAGTCCCTGGCCCCGACGGCCGAGAGCCTGACCCAGACCGGCGTCAACGTGGGGACCCCGCGCTACATGGCGCCCGAGCAGGTCAAGCCCGACCTGGCGATCGGGCCCCAGACGGACGTGTTCGCCCTAGGCGCGGTCATGTTCGAGTTCTTCAGCGGCAAGACGCCCTTCGAGGGCGGCTCCGCCCTGGAGACCTACCAGTTCCTGATCAGCGCCCAGGCCCCGCCGCCACTCAAGAGCGGTGACGCCGCCCTCGACCGGACCTACGGCCCCTTGCTCCAGCGCGCGCTGAGCGTCCTCCCCGAGGATCGCCCCGCCGACGGCGCCGCCTTCGCAGCCGAGCTGCGAGCGCTGCGGGCCTCTGCCGAGGCCAGCCCGGTGGACCAGGGCCGGTCCCTCGTCCCGCTCTCGCTCGGAATCGCTGCCTTAGCCCTCGCCATCTTCGCCAGCCTCGGCGGCTACCTCCTGGGCCGCCGAGACCAGAGCCCCACCGCCACCGCCACCGCGTCCTCTCCTGAGCCGACCGCCTCCATTCGTCCCGCAGTGACACCTAGCCCCGCCCCCGCACCAGCGGCTCCCTTGGCCTGGGTTTGGGAGGTCGGGCAGACCCGGACCTACGAGCTCCGGATCGAGACCGAGTTCAGCCGCGAGCTCCCGCGGCCGCCGGACCCCGTGGCCATGATTCGGACCGGCGCGGACCCCCAAGGGGAGCTCCTCGCCAAGGGCAGCGAGGACCCGACCTGGACGGTCAAAGCCGACACGGAGGGCGCCAAGGCTGTGCCTGCGAGGATCCCCGAACGCGCGTCCTGGCCGACGGGGCCGCTGGGGCGCTCGCAGTGGATCTGCCCTCCGCGCGGGGCTGAGGGCTTGGCCCCAGGCCGGTATCGCTATCGAACCAGCTTCGAGTTCCCCAAGACGCACCAGGTCGAGGGGGCTTTCTTGCTGGGCCTCGCCTTCCCTGACGATCACCTCCGGGAGATCTGGCTCAACGGAGAGGTCCTCGCGCGACCTGAGCACGCCCCCTTCCAGCCCTTCACGCTCGAGGCTCCGATCGCGCCCAAGGCGGGGAAGAACGTCCTCGAGTTCGTGGTCGAGAACACAGGGCTCGAGGCCGGCGACAACCCGACTGGGCTCGGGCTCGAGGTCGCGCTCTTGGCTCAGCACCTGACTCAAGAGGTGACCCACGAGCGCTTCGCCGGCACGAGGGCCTACGACTTGGCCTTCAAGGCGATCTCGGTCTCGCGCGAGCGCGTCAGCCTGGAGGTGACCCTGGTGGGCTATCGCGTCCGGCGCGAGCAGAGCGAGAACGAAGACGAGCCACAGATCGTGCTCTTCGACTCAGCCCGCGAGACCGGCGACGACGCCTTGGCGGCTGCCGCAGGGAAGCAGTTTCGCCTCGAGATCGACCCTCGCAGCGGCGCGGTGATCGACCTCCTTGGTTCGAGGCGCCTCCAGGACTCGATCGACAAGGTCCTCAACCAGGTCCACGCGCCCGAGACCCACTGCCTCTCGCACTCGATCCCCGAGTTCGCCAACCCAGCTCGGCTGCGAGCCCTGATCGGCGCGCTCTGGACCCAAGCTCCGCCAGCCGAGAAGCCCGGGGCTTCGACCTGGCAGGGCGGAGAGCTCTTCTCGATCTGGTTGCCCCTGGACTTCCCGGCCGGGGCCTACCCGATTCGCTACTCCCGCGATCACTCAGCTGTGGTCTGGAACGGACAGGGCAAGGTCTCGCGGACCCGGGGGAGCTTCGAGAACGCAGGCGAGCTCCTCTGCGAGGGACGCGGGCGCCTAGAGGGCGGCGCCTTGGTCGAGGCACGCCAGACGGTGTCGCTCGAGGGCAAACTCTCGGGGGACCTGGGGGGAGAGGCGAAGTCCTACCCCTTCCGAGGGCGAACGCGCACGAGCCTCTTGCCCAAGCGCTAGGCGACGTTCTCCGACCGGGAGACCCCGAGAAGAAACGAGAAGAGGCCGCCGCTGCGACCGACGGCCCTCGGACGCAAAGGGAAACTCTGCTTCTCTCTCGAGTTAGGGGCTAGGGTTGTGACGATCTTCGTCCCGAGGCTCGAGCTCCGTAGAGGCTCTTGAAAGAGAGACCTCATGAACCCGACGCGCAGCTTCCTGGTCCTTGGCAGCATTCTCCTAGCACTCGCGGCTCTCTCCGGGGCCCGGGCAGCTCCGGATCGCCCGGCGCTGGGCTTGGAGGAGCTTCGCGCGGAAATCGCGGCGGAAAGAGAGCGCGCCAACGTGCTCGAGGCACGAGTCGCCGAGCTCGAGAAGCGGCACCCTCGCCTGAGCAACAAGGAGATCGAGAAGTCCTTCTTGGCCGTCGCCGCTCGGCACCGAGTGACCGTCGTAACGTCGAAGGCCGAGGCGCTGGCGACTACCCTCAGCTTCCGAGTCGAGCGCGCGAATGCCTCGCTGAGAGACATGAGTAGATTCCTCGCGGACCTCAGGAAAAGTCTCCTCGGGACTGGACTGTGCAAGGAGGTGACCTGCAACTCTGTCGAAGTCAGGCCTGGCGACGCACCCGGCGTGGACGAAGTGCTGAGCACGACCATCGACCTCACGCGCCTCCCTCTCAAGTAGCCGACCCTCGGGAGCTCGTGGAGCCCTTCGAGAGGCTCCTCTCGAGAGGCTCTGTTTCGGCTGGTTGGTGGGAGCCCTGGCAACGAGGACGTCGATACCGCCCTTCTTGATGACCGACTAGGGACACAAGTCTCAGCTCACGCGAGACTAGAATCTCGGTCAGGGCAGCTGCTGTCCACAGGAAGCCAAATGCCTCGAATTCGCTCCTTCGCCCTGCTGATTGTCTGTCTCTCGATTTCGTCTGTCGTCAGCGCGGCGCCGAACCTCAAGAGGATCAAGCGCGGTCTGGCCGAGGCTGTCGCCAAGAACGACTCCAGCGAGACCTGCCGACTCCTCAGGAAGCTCGGTCCAATCAACGACGTCAAGGCGGCGAAGCTCGCCATTCTCGTCACGGCGACCAACCTTCACCTCGACTTAGCGGACGCCACCGTCGCTCAACTCGCGGCTATGGACTCGCCCAAGGTCAGGAAACACCTAATCAAGGAGTCCAAGGCCGCCAAGCGCTGGTGGGAGCGCCTCCTGATCTTGCAGGCTCTGGCAGAGATTCCCGAGCCTGGCACAAGGGCCGCCCTCCTGGCCGCCACCAGTGACCCACATGGCTCGGTCCTCGAGCAGCTGGCTGAGATCCTGGAGTCCAAGCGAGACATTGCCTCCCTGGAGGCGTTGATTGCGCTCTGCGAGACCGCGGACGCAGCGGGGCAGGTTGACGCCGCGCGCGCGGGGAGCGCAGCCCTCAGACGGCTGACTGGCGAGGAGGGTCTCTCGGTCGGGGTGGATTGGCGCAACTGGTGGTCTCAGGCCAAGGCCGACTTCAAGTTTCGTTCCAAGGAGAGCAAGAAGAAGGGGGCAAAGGAGGGCGGCGAGCTCTCAACCGTCACGCGCAGGATCAAGGACCGCGACGAGGGGACCTTTATCCGAGAGCTGACGGAGGGCGACGTGATCGTCGTCAAGGGCGTGTTCGACCAGGTCGAGAAGGCCGTGGAAAAGCTCGGGATCCCCTTCACCCTCGTCGAGCGCGAGAAGTTCGCGACCCTCAAGCTCAACCCCAATCAAGTCCTGATCTTCAACTGCCACAAGGAACCCCTCGACGCCAAGTCGCTGGAGAACCTGGCCCGCTTCGTCTCGGCAGGCGGCTACGTGTTCACCTCGGACTGGGAGCTCCGCAACATTCTGATGCGCTCGTTCCCTGGCGTGTTCGTTGCCAAGGCTCAGATCCCTGAGGGAGAGGTCGGGATCATTCCCTTCCTTGCCAGTGCGTCCCACGCCTACCTCCGCGACGTGTTCCCCAAGAACCCCTACAAGCTCGCGAAGTACAAGTGGAAGATCGACGCCGCGTCGGATCTGCTCAGCTTCGCCCCAGACAAGGGCGTGACTCCGCTGATCTTCTCCCACGAGCTAGAGAAGGAGCACAAGCTGGGCGTGGTGGCGCTCACCTTTCGCTGGGACGGAGGCCTCGTCGGCCATGCGAAGAAGCGGAAGCGGAAGCGCGTCCGGACGGGGAAGGGCGCAAGCGAGGAGCACTACCGAGAGTTGGCGGGGGGGTCCGTTCTGCATGTCCTCGGGCACTTTCATGCCCAAATGGACGACTCGGGCGACGGATACGCGCTCCAGCAACTCCTCGCGAACTTCATTGTCGAGAAGCAGAAGTTCCGCGCTGCTCAGGTCGGCAAGAAGAAGCGCAAGAAGCGCAGGAAGCGCTAGTCGAAACTCGACAACGCTTGCCTCCCGCAGGCTTGGCTGGCTTGCCGGCCTCAATCCGTGGCTCTCTGGCGGCGACTCGAGAAGCGTTGACGGGTCTCGAGCTTCTCGGAGAGCCGAACCACTCAATCGCCCGGCTTGGGCTGTGGAGGACGCGGACCTGACGGCGGCGCTAGCCTCCGCGGAGCACCTGCATGGGCGGATCGTCGGCCGTGACGTAGTTCACCGCCGAGGCCGCCTTGGCTCTTGCCCCGCCTCAGCGAGCCTCTGAGCAACCTGCCAGCTGGCACACTTCGACGACGCCCGGTCCGAAACTCGGGTGCAGTTCGCGCCCTGGCGCCCCCGCCTGGCGTGGACTCGTAGCCGAGACGGATTTGCGGGAGCGCAGATCCCGTGATCTGCTGGCGCTAGAGAGAGGGGGCAATGGCGAACCCCGAGAAGTTCCTAAAGCCCGGACAGCAGTTCGTGTTCCGCGACCCGGTCACTCACGAGGGGAGGCAATACACCCTCGTTCGTGCCCTCAGTCGAGGCACCTTCGCGCAGTCGTTCTTGGCCTCGGGCGAGCGCGGTCACGCGGTCCTCAAGAGCTCGGTCAACGCCCAAGGCGAGGACCTCGACCTCCGTGTGGAGGCCAAGGTCCTGAGCGGCCTCGACCACTCCAACGTGGTCCGCTACCTCGGGACTGCCTTCGATCACCAGTGGCGAATGGTGCTCGCGTTCGAGCGACTCTTCGACCACCCACTCCTGCTCTACAACCGGGAAGTCGACGTCGCCTCCTTGCCTAACCATCCGGGTGGACACTACTTCCCCCTCCCGGTCGACATGGCGCTCAATCTGTTCATGGATCTCCTCTGCGGACTCGAATACCTGCACGACGCTGGGATCGTGCACGCCGACGTCAAGCTGGCGAACTTCATGTTCGACCTCGGGCACGAAGAGGAGGAGTCCGTCGCTCCCGAGGTCCTGCTCCAAGACCTTCGCGAAGGCTACGGGCACGGGGTCCTGATCGACGTCGGAGGTTGCTGGACCTTTGACGACCTGCGAGCGCACAACGAGGGCAAGTCCAAGCGCCACGTTCAGCTGACGCCGGCCTACGCGCCCCCTGAAGCCCTCCTCCCCGACAACAAAACCGGGGGGCGGCGGGGACGGATCTTGCACCCGACCATGGACACCTACGCGGCCGCCCTCACGGCCTACATAACGCTCACGGGCCAGCTGCCCTACGCCCACCTAGGCAAGGCGGGCAACGACCTCATAGAGGCCAAGCGGCACGAGCGGCGAGGCACGGTGAGCCCCATGGACCTCGGGGCGATCCGGCGGATCCGGACCCACAACGTCCACCTCCGAATGCGAGAGCGAGAGCTCACGGCCAGGCTCGAGGAGCTCCTCGTGGGCTGCGTTCACCCCAACCCTAGCCAGCGCCCGACGGTCAGCAAGGCGCGCGCCCAGCTGGAGGACGCGTTCGGCTTCACGCCTGGCGAAGACGGGCGCCTCCGCCAGAGCGTGGCCGAAGGGCTCCTCGAGATCCCCGGCCTCAAGAGGAGCGTCCGCCCCTCAGGGAGCACCAAGAAGCGCGTCGAGGGGTCTCGTGGGATCAGACACAAGCGCCCCGCCCCGCCACCAATCGTCCCAAGAGGACGCCCTCCCGGCCGAGCCCGGAGCCCAAGGACGATCTACTGGCTCCGCTCACCCGTGTTCTCGCGGCCCTTGGCCCTTCTGCCTGGCCGGCCCTACGTCCTCGGGCGAGCCGGAAACGCCGACCTCCCGATCCCTTCTGATCGGATCTCGCGCCGTCACGCCAGCCTCGAGTGGAAGCAGGGCAGACTCCAGCTCTCCGACTTGGGCTCTACCAACGGGACTCGGATCAACGGGGTTGCCCTCGTCGAGGGGAGACCCATTCCCCTTCGGGGCGGGGTTCGGTTCAGCGTCGGCGGATTCGAGATCGAAGTCCTCGAGCTGGAGGAGGGCGAACAGCCGGTCGCGCCTTCGCTGGGCGTCGGCGGCCCTACTCGCCCAATGCCCGTGATTCGGGAGCCCCTCCAAGACTGAGTTTCAGGCCCTGACCCTAGCTAGCTAGCTAGTTCTCGTCCCGAAACCCGCTTCTGAAGCGGGTTTCGAGGCGTTCCGCTCTTGGGCTCCGATCCCGCCCCTCTTGGATTGGTCAGAGGCAG
>Ga0316202_10000185_pt1 | contig 92622 bp, 94 predicted proteins | sample 3monrhotite_MG_FD_204934 | JGI IMG/M metagenome (GOLD analysis project Ga0316202, IMG submission 204934) | Microbial mat bacterial communities from mineral coupon in-situ incubated in ocean water Damariscotta River, Maine, United States -... | ecosystem: Environmental > Aquatic > Marine >... | reverse complement strand
AGACATCAGTGATTATTTGATGGATTACTACAATTGGTACCGGCCGCATCAGAATAATGGTGGAGTCGCACCAATCCTGGCAGAAGAAAAACTTAAACTGCTGTCCGGAAATAGTTGACCACTACATTTCTCCTCAAAAAGAAACTGACTTTGTAAAACCACTTGGACTCCATTGTACACAAATTGTACCCTGGAGAGAGTAAACGTCGCCTATCTATATTCAATTAAATACATATATTGTTTTCCGCTTCAAAGTCAAGCGACCGATAAAATCCAATACCTTTTTGATTTTTGCAGGAATTCACTTCAAGAGTATGGTTTGATTTTGTCCTTGACCAAGCTAAGTTGATAACGCTACTGTTCGCATCTAAGTTACCGTATTTATGGAGATAAACTTTTGTTTCGCTAAATCAAACGTTGTTCTGGCTTAACAATTCTAACCGGGAGGATTCACCATGAAAAAGTTACTGGTTCTATTACTGGCTTTTTGCTTTGTCGCTCCGGCATTCGCAGCCGAAAAGAAGGATCCACTAGCAGCCTGGAAACCAAAATTTGATCCCAGCGGTGCGGAATATACCTATATTCTGTCGAACATATCCCACCCCGTCATTGAAGGTGTTGCTGCGGGTTATCGCATCCGTGACAAGGTCTGGGAAAAAACAGGTGGCAAGATTTATGTTGATTTCCGACCACTTGCGCAACTCGGGGGAGAGAAGGATGTTATCAGTAAACTAAAGCTCGGCGCCGTTCAAGGCATGCTCAGCTCCTCAGTCGCAGCAGCCAACGTTTCCGACCGTCTCGGTATCGTCAATCTGCCCTATGTCGTCGATACCTTCGACAAACTCGACACTTTCCGTAACGACCCAGAGCTCTGGCAGCCCTTTGCAGAAGGTGCTCTTCCCCAGGGGATCCTGGTCGCGGATGTCACCGGTTACGGCCCCTACGGCTGGGCCACCACCACCCCGGTTAAAACAATTGCTGATGCCAAAGGAATCAACTTTCGCATTGCCGAGGCTCCGGTCAATACCGACGTCTATAAAGCCTGGGGCCTGAAGTTCACTGTCATGCCTTGGCCTGACGTTCCGCAGGCACTGCAGACTGGCGTTATCTCCGGCCTTGATCACACCGCTATCGTGTGTAACATCACTAAGAAATTCACCATCGCCAAATTCTTCACCGAGTTGAACTATGCACAAGGCCTCTTCATCCACCTGGTCAATAAGCGCTGGCTCGACAAGCTGCCAGCCGATCTCAAGGCGACTTTTCTTGAAGTCATCGCTGAAGAGAGTGCAGCAACCCGCGCCGCAACCCGTAAGCAATATAACGAGCAGATTGCCAAGGCCAAAGAGGCTGGCGTTCAGTTTTTCCAGCTGTCTGCTGATGATATTGCCGAACTGAAAAAGCAAGCTGAACCGGTGCTGAAAAGCTGGAGCAAAAAAATTGGTCCAGATTATCTCGCCAAGGTCCGCGCCAAACTTGGCAGCTGATGCCTAAAGCTGTATAATCGCTCCGCTCACGGGGCCGAGGAGTCCTCCTCGGCCCCGTTTTATTGCCAGCCCTGCGAGTGGATATGCTTAAAAAATACTTTCGCACCATTGATCGTAGCCTTCTTTTTATCGAGGAATGGTCTCTTTTTGTCGCTGTTTGCGTTGCCCTGCTTACAGCAATGGCCAACGTGATCTTGCGCAAAGCGACCAGCAACCTCAGTCTCTATTGGTCGGATGAGGTTGTCCGAAAAGTCATCTTCTTCTCAACCTACATCGGCTGTGTTGCTGCGGTACGAAGTCGGTCCCTGATTCGCATCGACGCGCTCCCCCAGATTTTCCCGGTTCTCAAAAAACCGCTCACCCTTTTCTCTCACCTGAGTGCACTACTCTTCTCAGGCATCATGGTCAGGCTTGGCTGGACCATGACAGTCATGATGTATCAAGACGAATACGCCCTGACCTCGACCCTGCGCATCCCTGAATGGTATTTTTACGCGATTCTCCCCCTGTTTGGGGGCATGTTGTTTCTGCGCACCCTGATCGTGATGGTCGAAGACTGGACCGGCAAAGCTATCATCACTGACGAGAAGGTGGATTAATAGATGGAATCCAACTACCTGCTCATCGCCGCCCTACTTCTTGGCTGCCTGGCCTCCACGGTTCCTGTCTTCATGGCGCTCTTTTTCACCGGCACTGTAGGCCTGGTCTACCTGGTCGGCATCGACCCACAGATTGTGATCGAGGTCCTCTACCGCAGTATGGACAAGTTCGCCCTGATCGTTGTTCTCTTCTTCGTGCTCTGCGGCAATATCATGACTACTGGCAGTATCGTAGAAAAACTGATCAATGCCGCCAACATTCTTGTCGGTTTTCTCCCCGGTGGTCTGGCGATGGCCGGGGTGCTGGCCTGTGGTTTCTTTGGCGCCATCTCGGGCTCAACTGTAGCAACCGTTGTCGCCATCGGCGGCTTTATGATCCCTGCGCTGCTCGAAAACGGTTATGACGAAAAATTTTCGGTCGGCATCATGACAACTGCGCCAATCCTTGGTGTCATCATTCCACCGTCGATCGCCATGATCCTCTACGCTATGGTCAGCAACGATCCTCTCGAAGCACTATTCCTAACCGGTTTTGTGCCCGGAATTCTGATCATCATCGGCATGTGTACCTATGCCTTCTTTGCCTGTAAAAAACAGGGGCTTAAAACCCTGAAAAAACCGACACTAAAAGAGGCTCTTGCTGTTCTCAAAGAGAGCGCTTGGGCGCTATTTTTACCGGTTTTGATCTTTGGCGGCATCTATTCAGGGCTTTTTACTGCCAATGAAGCTGCAGTCGTCGCCTGTTTTTACGCTTTTTTTGTGGAGATCTTTATCCATAAGGATATGAAACTTCATCAACTCAAGAAAGTTATTGTCTCTTCAGCGGTAACCAGTTCCACCCTGCTGATGATTGTTGCGGGGGCATCGGTCTTTGGTGAATTTTTGACCTTTGAACAGATCCCGAACAAGATTGCCATCGCGGTGACCGACAATATTCAATCGCCTTGGGTCTTCCTCCTTTCGGTTAACCTGTTACTGCTGATCATCGGCATGTTCATGGATATCATTTCGGCAACCCTGATTTTGACGCCGATCTTCCTCCCGCTGCTCTCCAAGTTTGGCATCAACAGTATGCATTTCGGCCTGTTGATGACGATCAACCTCGGAATCGGTTACTGCACACCGCCCCTCGGCGTCAGCCTTTATATCTCAGGAGCGATTGTCAATCGCGACCTGCTCTATGTCTCGCGCGCTGTTCTCCCTTTTTTGCTAATTCAGATATCAATTTTGCTCTTGTTAACCTTCTGGCCGGACCTTGTTCTGATGCTGCCAAGGATGGTTTACGGCTAAAGACCGGATCGTTTATCCGAAGCGCATCCAACGACGCAACAGATTTCTGCTATCCTTTTCGTGTAATGAAGGAGGCCGCATATGCCGCGAATACTGGTTCCAATCGATGATTCAACGACCTGCCGCAAAACGATAGAACTGATCATAGCGCATCGCCAGCGTTTCCCGGAAAACTTGACCCTGCTCCATGTGATCGATGATCAGCTGGCCTGGCGCATGATTCCCGACTTTCAGATTGATATGATTCGAGAAAATGCGACTAGGGCCGGTGAAGCGCTACTCACTCGCAAAGCTGAAAAATTAACCACGGCAGGATTCAAGGTCACGACACTTCTCGAAACCGGATCCCCCCGTCAAATCATTCCGCAGATTGCCAACGGACACGCCTTCGAATTGCTGGTGATCGGCCGCCACACTGGCGGAGGTGAAATTCGGGATGTCCTCTTCGGCTCGGTGGCGAATTATGTGCTACATAACGTCAGCTGCCCCGTTCTGCTCTTCTAGAACAACAAAGGCCCCCGCCTGATTGACGGGGGCCTTTGTTGTCCAAACGACAGCTGAGTCGTTTACTTCAGCAACTGTTTGGCCTTCTCAGCTTCTGGCGACAAAGGGAAGGTCTTGATCAACTGTTTCCAGGTGGTCTCGGCATTGCCGGTGTCACCCAATTGAGAAAAAGCCTTACCCTGCTTCAACAATGCTGCTGCAACTTTAGGATGATCTTTATATTTCTGGATGACCTCTTGAAATTTGAGGATGGCATTTTCAAATTTCTTTTCACCATAAAAAGCTTCACCAATCCAATACTGGGCATTCACTGAGAGTTCATGTTGTGGGTATTTCTTTAGAAAAGACTCAAGTTCAGCGCGACCTGCGATAAAATCGCTACCATTTAAAATCTTTCCCAGGGCTTTTTGATAAACCTCTTCTGGACTCACCTTGATCGCTGAATTGACTACAACAGGAGCGGCTTCGGGAGTTACCGCAACCTTAGTTACCTTGCTTTCAAGCTCCGTCAGACGCTCCGTCAGAACAGAAACCTGCATCGAAAGATCTTCTCTAACCAAAGACATATCAGCGGTTGTCTGTTCATTCGATCGCCCTAAATCATCAAGCCGTCCATTGATCGACTGAAAATCGACCCGAAGGGTGTTAAGTCCCGATTGAAACTCGGCAACCTGCACTCCCAGAGCTTCAAGCTGTCGCCGGGCCTGACCACCACCATCGTTACTCCCCTGTTCAAGCTGGGCAAGGTGACGCTTCATCTCTTCGAGATCGTTTTCCAGCTTGAGCTGCGACTGGGCTACTGGCAAACAACCTACCAGCAACAGAAGCAGACAGCTAAATCCGAGTAGCCGCTTCATCTGTTTTCCTCTCTTATAAAAAAAGGCCGTACCAAGCGGTACGACCTTTTTGTTAAACCTTCAACTCAAGCTAGTTAAGTTCTTTGAACTCAGCGCGACGGTTTTGTGCCCAGGCTTCCTCGGTATGCCCCATGACCAGTGGAATCTCTTCACCATAACTGATGATGCTCATTCTATCGGCCGGAACGCCAAGTGATGCCAGGTAGTTTTTAACGGTCAGAGCGCGATTCTCGCCCAGTGCCAGGTTGTACTCATCGGAGCCACGCTCATCACAATGGCCCTCAATCTGAACACGAACCCCTTTGGCCTTCAAGTACATTGCATTGTTCTTCAAGGTCTCGCGCGCGTCAGCAGTCAAGACGTACTGATCATACTCAAAGCCGACTCGCATCAGCGAGGAGATCATCTGAGTCATGTTCTCTTGAGCTGAACTGGCAGCAGTTTCGGTGATCGGCTGCTCAGTTACCATGGGTGCCTCAGCAACCTGATCCTGTTGCATTTCAGTTTGAGTTACCTGGCTCGCCTCATCGGTCATCGGTTTCTTGGCACAACCAACCGTCAGTAATGATACCAGCGCCAGTAGTACAGTCAGTTTATAAACAGCTTTCAATTGCATAATCAGCCACTCCTTTCGCAGATGCGAATGTATGAGTTGTCGCAGCTGCGACAAAAGTTTATTAGATAATCCGCCTTATTATACTTAAAGCACAGGGAAAAACAATAACCGGACCGGTAAATCTGACTTTTAGCTCCCTTATGGCATGACAGCAACGAAACTTCAACCTGCTTTTCGCCTTTGATCTACTGCCAGTGGCCGGACCAGGCAGGATGCGTATCGTTTCCGCCGGGTGCCGAAATACGGCGATCACCCGTCCCATCAGCCCTCATGACGTGGATTGACTTCTCGTCGTTTAAGTCGAGGGAGTAGACCAGGAAACGACCATCTGGGCTGAAGCGGGGATGCTCTTTATTACCGGGGGCAAAAGTTAGACGGTGTTCGCCTGTTCCATCAGGACGGATCAGGAAAATATCGAACTGTCCTTCGGTTCGTCGGGTAAAGGCGATCCACTCCCCGGTCGGACTCCAGTCTGGCGTGGCATTGTATTTCCCCTCAAAGGTCAACCGCTCAACTTTTAGACTATCGATATCCACAATAAAGATCTGCGGGTTACCGCGCCGATCGGAAACAAAAGCGATTTTATCTCCCTCAGGGCTCCAGCTTGGCGCGACGTCTATCCCCCAGTGGGTGGTCAACCGCTTATGAATGCTGCCATCGGTGCCGAGCAGGTAGATATCAGAGTTGTGCCCCTTTGACAAGGTGACTACCAGTTCACCTCCGTCTGCGCGATAACGGCCACCTGTATTCAGCCCCGGACGCTGTGAGAGCCGAGCTTCGCTGCCAGTATAGATCTCTTTGCGGTAAAGGTCTGGATTCGATTTTTTATAAGAGGTATAGATAATCTCTTTGCGCAGGGGAGAAAAGTCGGGATCAAGTACGATGGAACGATGATCAGTCAGACGGCTCGGATTCTGGCCATCGACCTCCATCAGGTAGAGCTCCTTGTGCCCGCTGCGGGTCGAGATATAGGCCAGTCGACTATTAAACGGACCCTGTTTGCCGGTGAGTGCCAACATGATCTGATCGGCAAAACTATGCGCGATGCGCCGTTCATCGCCGACGCGCCCGACATATCGACGCCCGGTCAACAAACGCTGGGTGACAACATCGTAAAGGCGGGCCTCTACAACCAGCTTCTCACCTTCGAGCCGGTATCCTCCCTTGACCACTGCGTCCACCCCAAGCAGACGCCACTGCCCAAAATCGACCTGCGTACTGTGCAGACCAAGCTCGTCAGCATCGGACAGAAATGCAGACCGATCCGCCAATTCAAATAATCCCGACAAATCGAGATCAGCAATCAGCGCCCTGTCGATCTCTGCCGCCGAATTGGTTGCATCACCACTCATCGGCAGAAAACGAGTTAAGGCCAGGGGGATAGTCTGTTCACCCGGGGCGCTGATCTCAATCCTCACTGCCTGAGCAGTGAGGGGGAGAAACAGGGTCAGCAACAGGATAAAGCTTGATAGTTTATTCATCTATTTTGTAAATCCTTGAGGTTAAAGATAATTTCAAATTCACCTGCAGCAGGCAAACTCTGCCCGAGATCACGAGATTTGATGATAGCATTCTTCACAGTATCGTCGAAAAAGGCGTTCCCCGACTTTTTGACCATTTCCCAATGGCCTCGCTTACCCTCTTCCGAGTAATACACCTTGACTTCTGCTTCGAGATCAAGTGGCGACTGGTAAGGCGACAGACGCCATTGCTCAGTGATATATCCCTCGACATATCGTATATCGCTGACACCGATCTCTTCTCCGGTGCCATCGGGTTCCCCAACCGGTGCCTCAACATCAGGTCGGCCAAGGTCTTCTTGCTGAGCGGCAATTGACGCCTTCAATTTGTCGAGCTTCGCCTTACGTTCCATCTCGGCCTGCATCTCGGCCAGGCGCTTCTGCAATGAAGTCTCTGCGGTTTTGACCGGCTGAACCTTTTTCACCGGTGGACTCTTTTTGACCGGCGGCTCGACTTTAACAGTTTTTGGAGTTTTGATCGGAATCTGCTTGGCGATCGGTTTCGGCTTGACCTTCTTTTTTTTCTTGGCCCGGACCGCATCGGGACGTCCGGCCCGTGGATCTTTGACCGGCTTGTTCACCAGGTTCACCCGGTAAACAGGAACCTTGGGAGTCTTGTGCGTGACCTTGAGAACACCTGACAGAATAATAGGCACAATCAAATGGAGAACAAAAGAGAGCAACAGCATACGCCGCAGGCCTGGTTCCAGCAGCTTCTGCAGTTGCCGCAAGCGATGTCGGTAATACTCAGACATGCGTGCGATTACTCCTCGGGCATGCGGGTGACCATCCCAAGACGCTCAATGCCAGCTTTTTTCACTGCTGCCATCACCTCAACCACCCGACCGTAAGGCACAGTTTTATCAGCTTCGAGAAAAACCTCACGGCTCTCTTTCCCCTTGAGTGCCTGCAAAATCACCGGTGCAAGCTTGCTGATCTCTTTGATTCGAACCTTACCGATCAGCAGCTCACCGTTCTTCTCAACCGTGACGACCAGAGGTTCAACCTTGGACTGCAAACTTGGTGCTTCCTTGACCTCGGGGAGATCAACCGTCACCCCCTGATCGAGCATCGGGGCGGTGACCATAAAGATAATCAACAACACCAGCATCACGTCGACAAAAGGCGTAACGTTGATCTGCGACATATTACTGCGGCGACCTGCGCCAGGGCGTCCAACTTCCATCGCCTAACCCCGCTCCATCCGCTCGACGATATTGAGAAATTCCTGACTGAAGTTATCCATCTCACCGACCAGCACATTCACCTTATTGAGAAAATGGTTGTAGCCCATAACTGCCGGAATCGCAGCAGCCAGACCAATCGCGGTCGCAACCAGCGCTTCGGAGATCCCTGGCGCAACAACCGCCAGCGAAGCACTACCGGTCTGCCCAATACCGTGAAAGGCATCCATGATCCCCCAGACGGTACCAAACAAACCGATGAAGGGGGCCGTCGATCCTGTGGTTGCGAGAAAAGTCAGGTATTTTTCGAGACGCTGAGTCTCCTGAGTCGATGCCCGCCGCAAAGCGCGCGACACATTGCCGAGACCACCGAGGTCAGCCGACATCTCACGCGCCTCATCGTGACGATTCTGCTTTTTGAGTTGCAGCAGTTCGTGATAGCCCTCACGAAACAGAATCGCCAGTGGTGTCTGGGGGAAATCCTTGATCCCCTGACCAATGGTGTCGAAGCGTTTTTTCTCCCAAAAAAAATCGAGAAACCTCTCCGACTGCTTGATCGCCTGCTGAATGGTTTTAAATTTGTAGAAGATGATTCCCCAGGAGACCAGGGAGAAGTAGAGCAATATAAGCAGGACCAGTTTAACAACCGGACCAGCTTGAAGTACCAGATCCAAGGCAGACTCCTTCAGTTCACTTAAGCGGGTGGAATTTGGCAGAAAAACACGGGGTCAGTGCGGAATTATCAGTCAGTCGCCAGAGCAAGTCAAGCCTCGGTCAGTAATGGCGCCAGGTGCTCCCTGATATGGCTGGCCGTGAGACTTTCGGGCGAACGCTGCAGCAAGCGCAGCAGGGAAGCGGCATCATCAACGTCCTCCCAGGCTGGGAGTTGTAGCCAGCCGAGCCGCTGTTCGGCGAGCACACGTTTCGTTTGCTGCATCAGATCCGCCCGGCTCCAAGGCATGGCTTCAAACAGTTGGGGATGATGGCTGCTTTCGCCAATGAGGACGTAGCCGCCATCAGCGGCCGGTGCGATCACAACATCGGAGCCCTCCAGTGCTGAAAATGCTTGCTCGACAAGTGCCAGCGGCAGATCAGGGCTGTCACTACCAATTAAAACTGCCTGCCGATAACCGGTCAGAAAAAGTCCGCGCAGGGCATTTGACAGCCGCTCGCCTAAATTCTCCCCTACTTGCGATTGACGCTGCAACTGCGGATAGTTGTCTGAAAAATAGTCTTCATCCCCGGCGTAAAAGATGATGAGGTCAAAGAGTCGAGCAGAAAAGCGCTGCAGCGTCTCAGCGAGGGCGGTTCGATAAAGCTGAGCAGCCTGTTCAGGCTGCAGGGGAGGGCAGAGCCGCGTCTTGACCTGACCGGCGATCGGCTCCTTGGCAAAAACACCCAAAACCGCCGAAGCTTTCCTGTGATTAGAGGAGTTATCCACTTTCTCCACAGGTTTATCAACAGCCCTTTGTGTCATTTTGAATATTCAAGCTGCGCGTAGGCCGAATGATTGTGGATCGACTCGAAATTTTCGCATTCGATCCGGAACCAGGTGATCTGCTCTTGCTCCTTAAGCTGTTGAGTGACCGCGCGAACCATATCCTCAACAAACATCGGATTGTCATAGGCCTGTTCAGTCACCGCTTTCTCATCTTCGCGCTTGAGTAATGAATAGACCGGCGCACTGGCACAGGACTCAACGAGCTCGACCAATTCTTCAAGCCAAACGTGATCGGTATAGCGAATCTGAACATTGACAAGGCTGCGCTGATTATGAGCGCCACGTTCACTGATTTCGCGCGAGCAGGGGCAGAGTGAAGTTACCGGCACACTGACCTCGAGAACAAAATCGAAATCCTCCCCCAAAATTCCGGTCATCCGACACTGATATTCCATCAAGCCGCGCGCCCTAGAAACCGGCGCCTGCTTTTCGATAAAATAGGGAAACTCCAGTTCAAGGTAGGCACAGCTTGCCTCGAGACGTTTCTTCATTTCGGCGAGAATCACCTCGATATTCTCGATACTAACCTCACCATGATAGAGGTTGAGCACCTCAATGAAGCGGCTCATGTGGGTCCCCTTAAAGTGGTGGGGGAGATCAACGTACATGTTGACCCGTGCCACCGTGTGCTGCTCCTTGCACGCGCGGTCAAGCACCACAATCGGATAGCGGATATCCTTAACGCCGACCTTATCTATCGCTATGCGCCGCGAGTCAGAACTCTTCTGCATATCAGGGATTTTTGTCATTGTCTTCTTCTTTACAGATAGGGGACCGGATCGCTACAGCCTGCATCGGCAAAACCCTTGAGTCGCAATATACAAGAATCACAGTGACCACAAGAGCTCCCACCAGGCGCAGGATCATAACAGCTATGGGTATAACGGTAATCGACCCCGAGTTTCAACCCCGTCTCGATAATCTGCGCCTTGGTCAGATCGATCAGTGGGGCGTGGATCCGGTAGGGGTTCCCTTCAATTCCGGCTCGCGTTGCCAGATCTGCCATCGCCTGAAAGGCTTTGATAAACTCGGGTCGACAATCGGGATAGCCTGAGTAATCGACGGCATTCACCCCGATGTAGATATCCTGAGCGCCCAGCACCTCGGCCCAACCCAAAGCAAAAGAAAGGAAAATCGTATTGCGCGCCGGGACATAGGTGATCGGCACCTGCGCTTTGTCGGCACCATCCTTGGGCACATCAATATCACTGGTCAGGGCGCTGCCGCCCATCTGGCGCAAATCAATATCAACGACCATATGGTCTTTGGCTCCGACCAAGGGTGCATATTCACGCGCTTTTTCGAGTTCGATCGAATGCCGCTGACCGTAAGAAAAACTGAGCGCATAAGGCTCAAAACCAGCATCACGAGCAATCGCCATACAAGTTGTCGAATCGAGCCCGCCGCTATAGAGAATCACTGCTTTTTTCATAAGATAAGTTCCTTGATTGAATATTTTTGAAGCATAGGGCACCACTGGTGCAGCGTCAAGAAGGAAGCAGCAGGTTCAGCAGTTGCCCGGTCGCCTTCTCGCATGTTATAAGTGCCTGTTTCAAAGTTGCTTTTTCTTGCCCCGGATAGAATCCATGTCGACCCGAAAACAGATTTTCAAATATCTCATACTTTCCTGTGTTGCCCTCGGCCTGAGTGGACTAATCGGTCTGGGAGCAGCCTACTTCTATGTATCCAGCTCCCTGCCAAGGGTCGAAACCCTGTCAGATTATCGCCCACCCTTGATTACCAGGATCTACAGTGATGACGGCACGATCATCGCCGAATATTCACGCGAACGGCGGATTTTGGTCCCGATCGACAAACTCCCCTGGCAGTTGGTGCAGGCCTTTGTCGCGGCTGAGGATTCCAACTTCTTTAAACATCAGGGAATCGACCTGCTATCGATTCTACGCGCCGCACTGAAAAATGTTAAAGCCGGAGGGATTGCCCAAGGGGGAAGCACCATTACCCAGCAGGTCGCAAAACAATTACTGCTGACCTCGGAGCGCTCCTTTTCGCGCAAATTTAAAGAAGCAATCCTCGCACACCGGATGGAGAACGCCCTCAGCAAAAAAGAGATCCTTTATCTCTACCTCAACCAGATCTACCTCGGCCACCGGGCCTACGGTGTCGAAGCCGCAGCAGAGAACTATTTTGACAAGAGCGTTGAACAGCTCACCCTGGCCGAGTGTGCCATCCTGGCCGGACTGCCCCAGGCCCCGAGTCGCTACTCCCCTTACCGCCATTACAAAAGAGCGATAGAACGCCAGCAGTATGTCCTGCAACGCATGACTGAGGAAGGCTATATCACTCCTGCTGAGGCCGAAGAGGCGCGACGCGAGAAGGTTGAAATCAGGCCGCGGCTGAATACCCACCTGGAAGAGACCGCCTACTTCAATGAGCAGGTCAGACGTTATCTGGAAGAACGTTTCGGCACTGAACAGCTTTATACCGGTGGCCTCGAAGTTTATACCAGCATCAATATCCCGATGCAGCAGGCGGCAGAAAAAGCGGTACGCGACAACCTGCGAAATCACGACAAGCGTCAGGGCTATCGGGGACCATTGCAGCTTCTCGAAGATCAGGCCCAGGATAACTTCCTTGAAGATCAGATTAAAGCGCTAAAAGAGCAACCTTTAGAACAGGGGGCCCTGGTCAAGGCCCTGGTCATTGATGGCGATTCCAAGCAGATCGTCTGTCTGATCGGCGAACATGAGGGGCACATTGAGATCAAGGATAGTCGTTGGGCAGCACCCCTGTCGGTGGTCAGCAGCGAGGTTGAGTCGAGCGGAAACGCCGAGCGCGGCAAGCCCTCCCGCATCCCGATCGGTAGCCTCATCGAAGTCGAGGTGCTTCAAATCCCAGCAACCGGCCCCTTGCAGCTGGCCCTCAACCAGCAACCGCTGGGACAGGGGGCATTGATCGCCAGTGCACCAGAAACCGGTCAGATCAAAGCGATGGTCGGCGGCTACGATTTTGCTGATAGTCAGTTCAACCGCGCCATCCAGGCAAAACGGCTGCCAGGATCGGCCATCAAGCCGATTATCTATGCTGCAGCGCTCGACAAGGGATATACCCCTGGCTCGGTCATCCTCGACACCCCGCTGATCTATGAAGAGATCGACAAGCAGGGCGTCCTCAGCGCTTGGAAACCGAGGAATTATGAAGAGAAGTTCTACGGCCCAACATCATTTCGCCAAGCACTCGCTCATTCCCGCAATGTCGTAACGATCAAGATCCTCGAAGATATCGGGGTCAGATACGTTGCGAACTATGCCAAAAAGCTTGGGATTGAAACCCCTCTGACCCAGGATTTAACCATGGCTCTCGGCTCAACGGCTGTCACTCCGATCGAGATGCTCAACGCCTATTCGGTGTTTGCCAATGGTGGCGTGCGGGTCTCTCCCAGCTACATCAACAAAATTGTCGATCGCAACGGCCGTGTCCTCGAATCGGTCGACCCCGCGGACTTCGCCAACGGCATAGATCCCGACCAGCGCATGATTCGTAAACCACCGAGACGTGTTATTTCAGCTGAGACTGCCTACCTGATTACCAATATTATGGAGAGTGTTGTCCGTGAAGGGACGGGCTGGCGAGCCAAGGCACTGGGTCGGCCATCGGCGGGCAAAACCGGAACCACCAACGACCTGAAGGATGCCTGGTACGTCGGCTATATCCCTCAGTTGGCTTGTGTCTCCTGGGTCGGCTACGATCAGGAACGCCCCCTGGGTCGGAGTGAAACCGGGTCTAAAGCCGCAGCTCCGGCCTGGGTCGCCTTTATGCAAGAGGCAATTAAACAGTATCCGGCGAAAGACTTTGCGATACCGGATGAGATCGAATTCTATCCCATCGACGAGCAGACGGGTAAACTCCTCGCTGAGGATGATCCTAAGGCACGAATCGAAGCCTTCGCCTCAGGATCCGCACCCACCGAATTCGCCGGCGCTGAGGAAGCCCCCAAGGCACGCGATTTCTTCCGCCTTGATCGGGAGGATCTGCTGTGATCAGCTCTTTTTGCCAACCTGTTCTTCAAGCTTTAGGGTGAAATCTGTAGCTGGAACCGGTCGGCCGAAAAGGAATCCCTGTATTTCATAACAACCGTTTTCGAACAAAAATTCAGCCTGAGCCTCTTCTTCGACCCCCTCGGCGATAATTTCATGGCCCAGGCGTCCAGCCATAGCTATCATCGTCTCGACGATTGCCGCATCCGCCGGATTGACCGTCAATTCGCGAACGAAAGATCGATCAATCTTTAATCGATCAATCGGGAAATGCTTCAAGTAACTCAATGATGAATAACCGGTGCCGAAATCGTCGATCGCCAGGGTGACTCCCATAGCCTTCAAGACTTCCATAATATCCTGCGCCTTTTCAACCTGATCCATCAACATGGTTTCAGTTAATTCAAGCTCAAGCAAGGCCGCGCTAAATTGCGTTCGGCGCAAAATTTCTTCGATCTTCACTGCCAGATCCGCTTGACGAAACTGGACTGCGGAAAGATTAACCGCCAATCTGAGAGGAACCATCAAACTTCGTTGCCAATGACTCACCTGCTGACAAGCCGTCTCCAGCACCCAAAGCCCCAGAGGAACAATCAAACCAGTCTCTTCAGCCAGCGGAATAAATTGATCAGGAGGAATCATCCCCAACTTCGGGTGGTGCCAACGGAGTAAAGCTTCGGTTCCACAGATACTGCCAGTTCTCAAATCGACCTGCGGTTGATAATAAACCTCAAACTGCTTCTCCTCGAGGGCCTGATGCAGATCAGATGTCAGCAAAAGACGTTGGAGAACGTCAGCATTCATTTCTGGTGAGAAGAATTGAAACTGATTACGCCCAGCTTTCTTCGCACGGTACATTGCGGTATCAGCCAGCCGAATCAGATCTCCTGCGTCCTTGGTATCACAGGGGTAAGAAGAGATCCCCAGACTTGCCGTCAATCGATACTGCTGTCCGTCGATCGTGCAGGTCTCTCCCACGGCATCGAGAATTTTACGTGCGACCGAAGCCACCTGCTGCTCCGAACCTATGTCTGACAAAACCACCGCAAATTCATCACCTCCGAAACGTGCCACAGTATCAGAGCGACGTACGCACTTCTTAATCCGCGCGCCAAGCAATGCAAGCAAACGATCTCCGCTAGCATGCCCAAGGGAATCGTTAAAATCCTTGAAATTATCAATGTCGAGCAAAAACAGAGAAACTGAGCCTTGAGCTCTCCCGGCCCAAGCCAGTGCCTGATTCAGACGGTCAAGCAACAGGGTCCGATTCGGCAGACCGGTTATGGGATCAAAATGAGCAAGGTGTGAAACTTCAAGCTCTGCACTGTGCTGCGACGAAATATCGGTTAAACTCACAAGCAGGTACTCTCGCTCTCTAAAAGTTCTGCGCTTGACTACAAAAGAGACCGCGCGCTGGCTGCCATCTTCGCAACACAACATCTGCTCACCAGAACCCAAGGAAAAAAACTGCTGATGATGCTTGTTTGTCATCGCCTCGCGGCAATGCCCAAACAACTCTAAGGCCTGCGAATTGATATCCACAATCAGATTGCTGCCCACTTCAACAACGACCAGACCAACAGCTATACCTTCAACCAGCATCTGCATCCGCTCTCGGGTCTCTTCGAGCATCAGTTCACTCTGAGAGCTCGGTTCAAAACTGAGAAGATATTGCCCCCCCCCAGAAGTCGTTAAGGGCTGCAACTGAACCTGCATCTGCTCTCCGGCTAGAATAATCTTTTGCCACGAGTGACTTTGCCCTGTAACTGCACGCTCAACTAGATCTCTGATTTGTCCAAAAACCTTTGCCTCAAAATAGCGCTCGAGTTGGGCGGGGTTACCGCTGCTGCCGCCATTATTGAAACTTTTTAAAAAACCATTATTGCAATCGAGTAAACGTAAATCAGCATCCACGATTGCCATCGGCGTTATTGCCCGAGCAAAGGCCTCAGCAGCTGCGCGCGCCCCCATGAAGCGCCGCTGTGGCAGAATACAGGCTGCAATTTTGGTTTTTTTATTCATTTCTCTACCCTCTAGGGGACCAGACCGGCTTACGACTCAACAAGACCCTGGTTGGCATTACTCTTTTTAAACAGCAGGTTCAAGGTCTCTTCGATTTGAGCCGGAGTCATCCAACCATGTTCGAAACAGATGGCCCCAATGACACGGTGCGGACGCTCTGCAAGGTTATCGTTAACCTGTTCGCGCAATGCCTGCTGGAGTTGGTCCGCGACCAAAAAACCATTGTCTACAGCAATTTTGCCAAAACGTGAACAGTACTTCTCTTGCTCGGTCATAGTCTTTCCCCCTTTATCTTTTCAGAAGAACTACCACTTGCTTGCGTCATTTTTGTATTTAGTCTATTGACTGGTCCTTCCGCCAAAAAACCTAACCTTCTCTAATGATGAATCTCTCAGGGATATCGGTAAAAAAACCTGCAACACCCTGTCTCGCCAGATGATTGGCCTCGGTTAAGTCATTCACCGTCCAGGCAAAAACCTTAGAGTTTTGCTGCGCCGCCATCTTAATTACCCTGTTTGTTATCAAAGACTTATGCAAATGAACCGACCAGCAGGAAAACTTTTTCAACTCGGCCTCAAAGTCACTGGGTAAAGTCTCGTAAATCGGAGCCCGCCTAACCTCTGGCATGAGCTTTTGAAAACAATGCAACTCTTCTAACCGCAACGATGATGCCAAAACATCGCTCGCCGCCAGTTTCCCCTGCGCGAACATTTTTTTTAAATAAACAGCCGTTGCTTTCCCCGTGCCCACCCCCTTCAGTTCGACATTAACTTGCGCCTTGCCAACTGCAAGAGTCAGAACCTCATGCAAAAAAGGAATTTTTTCACCTTGTCCGGCATCCAACTGCCGAAGATCGGCAAGAGAGATCTCCGACAAGAGACCCTGAGCATTGGTGGTTCTGTCCAGTGCATCATCATGGAAAACCACCAGTTCGTTTTCAACGAGTTGCGTATCAAGCTCCAGCCATTCAGCCCCGACCTCAAGTGCGCGACGAAATGCGAGCAGAGTATTCTCTGGACAGGTCCCACTAGCACCACGATGAGCTATTATTATTGGTCTAGGCATAACGATGTGTCTCACTTTGCATGTTTGTTGAAATAAAAGACATTGGTCGAACTAACCCGTTGATCTGCAGAACATAATATTACAAAGCAGCCTGGAATTTTGGTCTGCTATTTTTGTAGTTCCAAGGGTTCAAAACAGTTATTGTGCACACTGTTTGTTATAGCTAAACAGGAGATCTGTTTGTCGCAACCCAATACGACCACCGCTACTTTTAGTCTATTACTGGCCATGGTGCTTTGGGCCAGCTCTTTTGTCGCCCTCAAAATCGCCTTTACCGGCTACCACCCGATGCAGGTTATTTTTGGCCGTATGCTGGTCGCAACCCTCTGTTTTCTACCCTTTTTGCCAAGCTTTTTTCGGATAAAATGGCGGCGACAGGATCTGGGCTACCTGTTTCTTATGGCGATCTTTGAGCCTTGTCTCTATTTTATCTTTGAAGCCAAAGCGCTCGTGAATACCAGCGCCTCTCAAGCCGGGATGATCACAGCCATACTGCCACTGCTCGTCGCTGTGACGGCCTGGGCTCTCTTAAAAGAGCGGATCAGCCGCCTGACTCTGATCGGCTTTTTTATCGCTATCTGTGGAGCCATGGTTCTAAGCCTGGCAGCCGAATCAACGCTCAGCTCTCCGGCGCCCTTGCTGGGCAACCTTTACGAGCTGGCAGCAATGATTTGCGCTACCGGTTATACCATCTGTCTCAAACACTTGAGTGGCCGCTATTCCCCCCTTTTTCTAACGGCTTTTCAGGCTTTTATTGGCAGTATCTTCTTCGCTTTTTTTCTGCTACCGGCCGATGTCGGCCTTCCCGGTCACTGGGTGACAGCCCCGGGCTTTGCTGTCATCTACCTGGGGACCTTTATCACTCTTGGCGCCTACGGTCTGTATAATTTTGGCGTCAGTCGCATCCCCGCTAGCCAGGCAGCTGCATTTGTTAACCTTATCCCTGTTTTCAGTGTTATTCTCGGTTCGATTATTCTGACTGAACATCTCAATCGCTGTCAGTGGCTGGCGGTCGCTATGGTTTTTTCTGGTGTTTTTTTAAGTCGTTATGCTGGCAAGAAACTTGTGAACTAACGAGAAGGGCACACAGGGTGAACGTCAATTTGCAACCGATCGGAATTATCCATTCCCCATTTAAAGAAAAGTTCGCCGTCCCGCGTCAGCCAGGTCTGGCCAAGAGCGTTGAAGCCGAACTGGAACTACTCCCCCCCTACGACCAACAAGAAACCCTGCGCGGTCTTGAGGATTTCAGTCATATCTGGCTGATTTTTCTCTTTCATCAAAATCTCAATCGCAACTGGCACACAACCGTGCGGCCCCCGCGTCTTGGGGGGAACAAAAAGGTGGGGGTTTTTGCCAGTCGTTCGCCATTTCGCCCTAACCCTCTTGGCCTGTCGGCCGTCGAGCTCATCGCGATTGTCTACCAGAAACCCCGCCTTTTTTTGCGGCTCCGCGGAACCGATCTGGTCGATGGCACGCCGGTACTTGATATCAAGCCCTACCTTCCCTATACCGATTCCTTACCCTTGGCCAAGGGCGCCTTTGCACCCTCAGAACCTCAATCCATTCCAGTCGAATTCAGTGCTGAAGCTGAAAGTGATCTTGTTTCTCTGCAAGCGGAATTCCCTCATTTACGGCAGGCAATAACCGAAATTCTTGCTCAGGATCCTCGACCAGCCTATCGCTGTAACAAAGTAGATTCGAACAGTTATGGGGTCAGGATTTATAATCTAAACCTGAAGTGGGAAATGAATGGGGAGACGGCTCTTGTCAGAGCCATCTCCCCATTATAAATATTAGTTGCAGTCGTTACGCCAGAGGCAGTTCGGTTGCCCGCAAGCCTGAGAATAATTGGTGTTATAACACTGGGCGTTGCTCTCCTGAGCCTGCAGGCAGTGAATTAATTCTGCCTTACGCATTTTACTTGGGCTAATACCTCGATCTTTGGCCAACTGTTTAATCTCGGTTAGATTCATTTCAGCGCTCCTTTGACCTTAAAACCACCCTAACCTCTTACCGCTGATCAATCCAGCCGGCCGAGTACGTAGTTGAGAATACCACCTTTCATAAAGTAGGCAACTTCGTCTTCGGTATCAATTCGGCAAAGGAGTTCAATTTCGATCTTCCCCCCACCTGGTCTTTCAATCACCAGTGGTAACTTCATTTTTGGCTCAAGTCTTCCGCTGTATGGAAGGCTGATCAGCTCTTCACCATTCAGCCCGAGATTTTCGGCGGATGCACCGTCAACGAATTGCAGAGGCAAAATCCCCATACCAACGAGATTGGAGCGATGAATCCGCTCGTAACTCTCGGCTATCACAGCTTTGACCCCAAGAAGCAAGGTTCCTTTCGCCGCCCAGTCACGACTCGAACCCGTTCCGTACTCACGGCCTGCGATAACAACCAGCGGTCGTTTTTCCTGGGCATATTTCAATGCTGCATCGAAAATCGACTCCTCGATCCCATCTGGCAGAAAGCGGGTAAAGCCACCCTCATGCGTCGGAACCATCTTGTTTCGTAGCCTGATGTTAGCGAAAGTGCCGCGCATCATCACTTCATGATTACCGCGCCGCGAGCCGTAGGAATTGAAATCAGCTTCAGCTATACCGTGCTCCTGCAAATATCGACCGGCTGGACTTTCGGCCTTGATTGCACCAGCCGGAGAAATATGATCGGTTGTAATCGAATCACCAAGCAGTGCCAGAACTCTGGCATCGCCGAATCCAGCAAATGCCTCGTCAGAATCTGGAACCTTAAAGAAAGAGGGTTGACGTATATAGGTTGAGTTTTCATCCCAAGCGTAGGTTTGGCCCTCAGGAACTGGCAAGGCTTGCCAGGCAGCGTCGCCATTGAAGACCTCAGCATACTCACGCCGAAACATCTGAGAATTTACCAGCTGAACTTTTTCGTCGACTTCAGCGTTGCTCGGCCAGATATCACGCAAAAAAACTGGCTGACCAGCCTTATCGGTACCCAGAGGCTCGCTACTGAGGTCGATCCGGGTTGTCCCCGCCAGGGCATAAGCAACCACCAGAGGAGGGGAGGCCAACCAGTTGGCCTTGACCTGTTGATGAATCCGCCCTTCAAAATTTCGGTTACCCGACAGGACGGAAGAGACCCAGAGGTCATTGCTGCTGATAGCATCTGCGATCGGCCCCTTCAGCGGCCCGGAATTCCCGATACAGGTCGTACAACCATATCCAACAACCTGAAAACCCAGAGAATCAAGTGCCGGTTGTAAGCCCGCCACGGCCAGATAATCGGTAACAACCTTCGACCCAGGAGCCAAAGATGTTTTCACCCATGGCTTGCTGGTCATTCCCAAGGCTTGCGCTTTTTGCGCGACCAGACCTGCGGCCATCATCACCGCCGGGTTCGAGGTATTCGTACAGCTGGTAATTGCCGCAATCACGACATCACCACTCGACAAGGTAAAATCACCGACTTCGGCTCGCTGCTCAAGCTTGTCGGCCGGAATGAAATCTTCAATGGCCTGTTTCAGATCAGGCATAGCCACGCGATCTTGCGGTCGTTTCGGACCAGCCAAACTCGGGACAATCTCGGCCAAGTCGAGCTTGAGAACAACGCTGTATTGCGAATCGGCCTCTCCCGACTCGCGCCACAGACCCTGCTCTTTGCAATAGGCTTCGACCAGAGCTATCTGCTCAGGATCGCGACTGGTCAGCTGAAGATAATCCAGGGTAATCCGGTCGATCGGGAAGAAACCACAGGTTGCACCATATTCTGGTGCCATATTGGCGATCGTAGCCCGGTCGGCCAAGGGCAATTGATCAAGTCCCGGGCCGAAGAACTCGACAAATTTTCCAACAACCCCATAACTGCGGAGTTGTTCGGTGACAGTCAAAACCAGATCGGTTGCTGTCACCCCTTCACACAATGCTCCATCTAATCGAAATCCGACGACTTCGGGAATCAGCATTGAAATCGGCTGTCCCAGCATTGCGGCCTCGGCTTCAATCCCCCCAACCCCCCAACCCAGAACTCCTAAACCGTTGATCATGGTGGTGTGACTATCTGTTCCGACCAACGTATCTGGATAAGCAAGAGTTTCTCCATCTTTTTGTTGCGTCCAAACGGCCTGTGCCAAGTATTCCAGATTAACCTGATGGCAGATCCCTGTTCCGGGGGGGACAACTCGGAAATTATCAAACGATTTCTGCCCCCAACGCAAAAAAGCGTAGCGCTCACGGTTACGCTCCATCTCAATGTCAACATTTTGCCGAAACGCACCTGCATGAGCGTAATGATCGACCATCACCGAATGGTCTATAACCAGATCAACAGGTATCTGTGGATTAATTTTTACGGGGTCACCGCCGACATTGACAACAGCATCGCGCATCGCAGCAAGATCGACGATTGCGGGTACTCCGGTAAAATCTTGCATTAAAACCCGCGCCGGGCGATATGAGATCTCTTCACCAACCCGCCAGTTCAAAATATCTTCAAGTTGCTTTTCCGACTCTTTACTCCCATCCTGATTGCGCAGCAGGTTCTCCAGTAAAATTCGGATTGTTTTGGGTAGTTTTTCAAGGTTGGATCCTTGACTATCCGCTAGCTGTCTGATGCCGAAATAACAATAACTTTTATCGCCAACCTTCAACAATTTTTTGTAATCACTCTCTTCAATACTCATAAATGCTCCCCAGAGATGAATTGATTTAGCACTATGACTAGTTTACCGCCTGACTCGCCACACGCAAAGTACTGAGACGAATTTCTTTACAGTATAACGACACTGAATTTTATTTTTGATTTAGACGTGAAGTCGTGAGTCAACAATCGACATGACAAGAAAGGCAATAAAGTCTAAAAATTTGTGGGATGTTCAGTAGCTCTTGTCGACCCCTATTCTTGGACAGAGCTCAACAATCGGGCACTGACTGCAGTAGGGAGTCGGTGCCTTACAACAAGCGCGTCCGTGCTCAATCAGGGTGTGACCACACTGCGTCCAACGCGTCGGTGGGAGTAATGTTCCAAGGTCTTTTTCTATCTGCACCGGGTTGGTTTTCTGTGTCCAACCAAAACGCCTGCTCAGCCGTTTGACGTGGGTATCAACCACCATTCCGGGAATATCAAAAATATTTCCCAAAACAACATTCGCTGTCTTCCGCCCGACGCCGGGTAGTGCAACCAATTCTCCAAGGGCGGGAGGCACTTGACCAGCATGTTTGTCTAACAGCATCTGTGCACAGCCAATCAAATGTTTGGCTTTATTGTGATAGAACCCCGTGGAATGAATCAACTCTTCGACAACATCCAGATTTGCTGCTGCCATTTCGACGGGCGTCGATAGTTGCTGAAAGAGGACAGCTGTAACCTGATTGACCCGTTTATCAGTACACTGAGCCGAAAGAATGGTTGCAACCAGAAGCTGCCAGGCAGACTCATAAACCAAGGCGCATTCAGCCTCAGGGTAGATCTCCTCGAGTCGGTCGAGCAACCGCTCGGCCTCGCGAGTCGTCGGCATTTTCAATTATCTCTCTGCTTTATGGTGCAAGAACTGCGAGTTATCAACGGATTTCACAGGGTTATCCACAGCTCAACCTGCTACTGCCCGCATTCGTTGTTTGCTGACGTCTGGTAGTTTCAGGTAGACACGCGTGTCTGTCAATTCCAAGGTCGTAATAACAGGCAGGTGAGCTGATCCTGAACGCAACCCTGAAGCCGTAACGACCTGTCCAGCGAGTGAACGAATCGGACCCCGCAAATAAAAACGATCCCGCGGCCAAAGTGGAAAGGCTGCTGGGTAATTTGCCCCCCAAACCGGGTGGCGCACCAGCTTAAGTCGCCGTCTCAAAAGCCACTGTCCCCCTCCCCAGAGAGGCAAACTAAAATCCCCGGCAACCAGGGTGGCGCAAGGAAGTCCAGCACCCAGAAGATCTTCTGCGAAGAGTCTGGCTATCTGCTGCCCGCGTTGACTCGGATCCATGGCCAATTGAACATTAAACAAGTGAACTCGTTTGCCCACCAGATCAAGATCTGCGCGTAAACAAGTCCCATCGCTGCCAAGACAAATAGGCTGCAGAGCGCTCAGGGGATGATGACTCAAGAAGCCACAACTCCCTTGAGTTGCATAGGCATTCAAACCCGTTTCTTTAGCTAGTATTTCGAGTAAATATTCGGGCAGATGCTGAAGAAATACGAGTTCTGGCCTCTGCGCCCTTATAAGTTGAGCCGTGCCTTCAGCTTCGACAGCCGAGGACCTATTCAGCGCATAACTCATAACCCGCAGGATCGACATCATTCCACCTCCACCACCTATTGCGTTGTTGATTATAGAAGGCAGCAAAAAAAAGCACAATGACACAAAAAAAAGCAGCGCTCTTTAAAGCCCTGCTTTTTTCAACTATTTGTTATGACTCAGTGACTCATGCGTTTCACACTTTCAATAACAACCAATGGCTCGGGCAGATTCTGAAAGAGTTGATTTTTACGTACCGTGCGGCTATGCCCGATCTTATCAACCACGTCCATCCCCCCAACAACCTTTCCAAAAACCGCATAACCATAGGTTTGAGATGTCGTCCCGCTATTGTTGAGAAACGAATTATCTATCAGATTAATGAAAAACTGGCTTGTACCGCTATCAACCACCGAAGTCCGCGCCATCGCGAGTGTGCCGCGCTCATTGCGCAGACCATTAGTCGCTTCATTCTTTATCGGTTCAGCGGTCGGTTTGCGTTTGAGATTTTGGCCAAAGCCACCACCTTGAATCATAAATTTATCGATCACTCGATGAAAAACTGTACCGTCAAAGAAACCATTATCTACATACTGGAGAAAGTTATCGACACTTATGGGTGCTTTGTCACGGTAGAGCTCAATCTTGATCGTTCCCAACGATGTTTTCATTTCAACCAGGTCGCTCGCGAAAGAGAAACCAACACAACAAAAAAACAGAACAAGGGTCAGTAAAGTTTTCTTCATATTCATCTCCTTAAATATTCTCAGGCTGAAGATCACGCATCATCAGATCAACAACAGCCTGTCGTGGGTCTTTTTCCGCGTAAAGTATTTGATACATCTGCTCGATAATCGGGGTATTAACTTCGAGTTTTTGCGCCAGTTGATAGGCAGAGAGCGTCGTCTTAACCCCTTCGGCCACCATATTCATATCGGCCATTATGTCTTCGATTTTTCTGCCTTTACCTAGCTCGATTCCTACACTTCGGTTGCGCGACAGATCACCGGTACAGGTTAAGACAAGATCACCCATTCCACTCAATCCGGCAAATGTAGGTGCCGCTCCACCCAGAGCAATCCCCAAGCGGGTCATCTCAGCTAAGCCTCGGGTTATGAGCGCCGCTCTGGAATTATATCCAAACCCTAGCCCATCGGAAACCCCTGCCGCCAATGCAATAACATTTTTCATTGCACCGCCCAACTCGACGCCGATGATATCATCATGGGTATAAACACGAAAATAATCGGTCGTGAATAGTTTTTGTATTTCAGCCGCTACCGTCAGGTCATTAGCGGCGGCTACTACAGCAGTAGGAATACGGCGCGCAACTTCGAGGGCAAATGACGGCCCGGAAAGAAAGCCGAGCCTTCGCTTCATGTTGGATGGCAACAAGTCCTCAAGCAACTCGGACATCAACATAAGACTGTCGTTTTCGATTCCTTTGGCAGCGGATACAATTAGAGTACCCGGATCAATATGATTGACCAGCTCAGTGACGACTGAGCGCATCACCTGAGAAGGACAGACAAGCAAAACCACCCCTGCCCCGGCGACAGAAGCCGCCAAATCAGAGGTGAATTTTAGACTTGGATCAAGTTCGACTCCAGGCAGATATAGATCATTCTCGTGATTCGTCGCCATCCGTGCGACCAGTTCCGACTCATAGGCCCAGAGCGTTGTATCATGGCCATTGTCGGCCAGAAGATGCGCAAGTGTCGTTCCCCAACTGCCTGCACCAATCACTGTACATATGGACTTTCTAACCTGGCTCATCACAGCACCTTTTTCTTGCGCGAAATACGTTCTTTTAGACGTTTTATTTTCTGCTTGAGCAGGTCTTGACGCGGATACCCGGTCAAAACTGAGTAGGCCTGCAACGCCTCAGTGAGATGCTCATCTTCTTCAAGCATCTCAGCCAACCTGAATCGAGCCTCATGCACTATATTGCTATTGGGATACTCACTAAGAACAAGCTCGAAACCGGTCCGCGCCTTATCTCGTTGATCACTCAAGAGCCAGGAGTCCGCCAACCTAAAACCTGTCATTGCACTCAATTCACTCTGAGGGTAGTTGTCGAGCAGAGTCTCAAATTCGATAGCGGCCTGCGGCCAGTTTTCTAAATGCGCATAGCAGTCGCCGATTTCATACTGATAGAGATCCCCAGACGCTCCTGACTTTTCAATCAAGCGTTGGTAAATCGGAATGGCCTGACCACAACTGTCAAGACGGTATTTGGTTAGCTCTGCAGCCTTTTGTTGTGCGAAAACAACGAATGTACTCTGCGGATAATTTTTTTCGAGCAGCAGATAACTTAGTAAAGCGCGTTGATCCTCAGCAAGATCATCTTGCTGAATCCGCGCACGACGGTAAAGAGCTTCTGCAGACTCATTATTACCGGCATAATCATCAATCAGCAGTGCATAGGTGCTTAGCGCTTGTGTTAAATCATTTTGTTGCTCAAGACGAATGCCCTGCTGCAACAGAGCAGCAGGGCGATATTTGTTCCACAACAGATAAACACCACCAGCAATCAGCCCAAGAAAAAGAAGACCGCTAATAATAACTGCTTTCCGAGGTTTATTCCGCTTCGCCCTCAGCTCCCTCTGCAAAGTCATCTTCATCTTCTGTGGGCTCATTTTCCGACTCTTTCTCTGCCAACTTCGCAACCGAAACAATATGCTCGCCAGCCTCAAGAACCATCAGTCGAACGCCTTGAGTATTGCGACCAATAGTCGAAAGGTTTCCGACTCGAGTCCTCAATATCTTGCCTCCATCGGTGATAAACATCAGGTCGGAATCTTCATCAACCATCAAAATATCGACGACCTGACCGTTGCGCTCGGTTGTTTTGATCGTAATGATTCCTTTACCACCACGGCTCTGGGTACGATATTCGCCGAGTTCGGTTTTCTTTCCGTAACCATTTTCAGTGACGGTCACCAAGGTTGCTGCCGTATTATCATTCACAACCTGTAAGGCGATAACCTCATCGCCTTTCTCCAGGGTCATACCCTTGACCCCTCGACCAACTCGACCGATTGCGCGAGCATCTTTTTCCGGGAAGCGGATCGATTTGCCGCCGCGCGTTGCCAGAAGGATATCCATATTACCGTCGGTCAGGCGGGTCGAAATCAACTCATCACCTTCATCAATAATCTGGGCAATGATGCCACCAACACGTGGACGGGAATAAGCCATCAGAGCGGTTTTTTTGACGATCCCGTTGCGGGTTGCCATAACGATGTAACGATCCTCAGTGAACTCCTTCACCGGTAAGATACTGGTGACCGTCTCGTTTTCATCAAGCTGCAGCAAATTAATAATTGCCTTACCGCGCGCCGCACGACCACCTTGCGGGATCTCATGCACCTTGAGCCAGTAAACACGACCAAGAGTCGTGAAGATCAGCACATAGGAATGAGTAGAAGCGATAAACAGGTGCTCGACAAAATCCTCTTCCTTAGGCCGCATTCCGGTTTTTCCCTTACCTCCACGACGTTGTGCGCGATAGAGCGAAACCGCATTACGCTTGATGTAGCCAGAATGGGAAACAGTGACCACCATATCCTCTTCGACGATCATATCCTCAAGGGTCAGATCCGCGGTGCGATCAATAATTTCGGTCCGCCGTGGATTGGCAAACTGCGCTTTAATCTCGAGCAGTTCGCTACGAATAATCTTCAGAATTTCAACCTCACTGGCGAGAATTGCCTTAAGACGGGCAATTTCGGCCATGACCTCTTTGAGTTCATTGATGATCTTATCGCGCTCAAGTCCAGTCAATCGATGCAGGCGCATGTCGAGGATGGCCTGGGATTGAATATCGCTGAAGGAAAAACGTGCGATCAGTTTTTCTTTGGCTTCAGCCGAGTTGGCCGAGGACTTAATAAGGCTAATCACTTCATCTAGATTATCGAGCGCTATCTTTAGACCTTCAAGAATATGAGCGCGCGCTTCGGCTTTTTTCAACTCATAGACGCAGCGCCGGGTAACTATTTCACGCCGATGATCAATGAAGTAATCGAGGGTTTCACGTAGTGCCAAAATTCGCGGTTGGCCTGAGACAATGGCCAACATGATGATCCCGAAGGAGGACTGCATAGCGGTCATTTTAAAGAGCTGATTAAGAATGACTCCAGGGACCATATCCCGTTTCAGCTCGATGACAATCCGCATCCCCTCACGGTCAGACTCATCACGCAGATCAGATATCCCCTCGATCTTCTTGTTCTTAACCAGATCGGCGATCTTTTCTATCAGGCGAGCCTTGTTAACTTGGTATGGGATCTCGGTAACAATGATTTTTTCACGCCCACTGCGGCGATCAACCTCTACCAGGGCTCTGGCGCGCATTTGTACGATGCCACGTCCAGTCCGATAGGCCTCACGAATACCCTCACGACCATTGATAAAACCAGCGGTAGGAAAATCAGGACCGGATATATATCCCAACAATTCCTCAAAATCGAGCCGCGGATTATCGATAACGGCGATCAAGCCATCAATCACCTCGCCGAGGTTATGTGGAGGAATCTTGGTCGCCATACCTACGGCGATCCCCTCGGAACCATTGACTAACAGGTTGGGATACTTGCACGGTAAAACCAGAGGCTCTTCCAGAGAATCGTCATAGTTCGGCCCAAAATCGACTGTCTCTTTTTCAATATCGCCGAGCAATTCATGGGAGAGTTTGGACATGCGAATTTCGGTATAACGCATTGCTGCCGCTGAATCACCATCAACCGAGCCGAAGTTACCTTGGCCATCAACCAGCGGGTGGCGCATCGAAAAATCCTGCGCCATGCGAACAATAGAGTCGTAAACCGCTGTATCGCCATGTGGATGATATTTACCGATGACGTCACCGACGACCCGCGCCGATTTTTTGTAAGGTTTATTGAAATCATTGTTCAGATCGTGCATTGCGAATAGAATCCGCCGATGAACCGGTTTTAAGCCGTCACGAATATCAGGCAGAGCCCGACCGACGATGACACTCATTGCATAATCCATATAGGACTTACGCATCTCGTCTTCAATATTAACTGTGACTTTATTCTGTTCTGTCAGCATTTACTTTCCTCCAAAAATAAGGAAAAGGTGTGGTGCTAAAGTCAGAGATATCCTAATAGCTTTAGCGATTTACCTTTTACCTTTTACCTATTTTTTATACATCCAGATTCGCAACATTCAACGCATTCCGCTCGATAAACTCACGTCGCGGTTCAACCTGATCACCCATCAGTACAGTAAAGATTTCATCGGCCTGAACAGCATCCTGAATAGTGACCTGTAATAATACCCGTTTTTCCGGGTCCATCGTGGTCTCCCACAATTGATCTGGGTTCATTTCTCCCAGACCTTTGTAGCGCTGGATATACTGACCCTTTTTGGCCCGGGCCAAGAAGTGTTCAAGCAGTTCCTGACGACTTTGGACAGTAGCCGCATTACGATCTTCGTAATTGATCACGATCTCGTTACCCTCAGCGATATCCTCGACCTGTTTATAGGATTGCAGGAGCAGCTTGTATTCATGAGAAGAAAGAACTTCAACCGTTTGACGATCGATTCGTGTATGCAGATTGCCTAAGGTTATCAAAATTCTATCCGGGTCCTCCATAACTCTGCACTTGATCGCAGGTTCGACCGCGAGCAAACTATCCGCCAGTGGCTGCAATGATTCATGATCAGCAAAGCCATTGCGAATGTGTCCGCGAACCAGAATTTTCAAAATTTCTGTCGGTACACCGCGGTTTGCCACCTTCTCAAAAATTGTATTAAACTCAATAATATTTTTAAGGGTTGGAATGATCTGTTTCCCGCGGATGATTTTGTCTTTACTGATGGCAACGGCAGCACCGTCGACACCTGTATCAAGCAGATATTCAAGCAGTGCATCATCGTCCTTAAGATACAGTTCTTTTTTACCCTTCTTGGCCTTATAGAGCGGCGGCTGTGCGATATAGAGATGTCCTCGTTCAACCAGTTCTGGCATCTGTCGGAAGAAAAAGGTCAAGAGCAGGGTCCGGATGTGTGAACCGTCAACGTCGGCATCAGTCATGATAATGATCCGATGATAACGCAGCTTGGTCACATCAAACTCTTCCTTACCGATACTGGTTCCCATTGCAGTTATCAACGTACGAATTTCGTTTGAGGTTAAAAGCTTGTCAAAGCGAGCCTTTTCGACGTTAAGGATCTTACCTTTAAGTGGCAGGATGGCCTGGTAGCGTCTCTCGCGACCTTGTTTGGCGCTTCCGCCAGCTGAATCGCCCTCGACCAGATATATTTCACAGAGAGCAGGGTCTTTTTCCTGACAGTCAGCCAGTTTTCCCGGCAGTGACAGACCATCGAGAGCCCCCTTACGCCGAGTTAGATCGCGTGCTTTGCGTGCTGCTTCGCGCGCGCGCGCTGCATCTATCCCTTTCTCAAGAATTTTACGAGCTATCTGCGGGTTTTCTTCCAGATAGGTCGCAAGTTTTTCATTCATCATTGATTCTACAAAACCCTTGATCTCTGAATTACCAAGTTTTGTTTTAGTCTGACCTTCAAACTGAGGATCTGGCACCTTAACCGAAATAACCGCTGCTATCCCTTCGCGTAGATCATCACCGGAAATTGCGACTTTAACGTTTTTAAGTAAATTATTTGCGGTTGCATAAGTATTCATTGTTCGCGTCAAAGCGGCTTTAAAACCACTTAAATGAGTGCCGCCCTCGTGTGTATTAATATTATTTGCGAAGGAAAATATTTTTTCGTCATAACTATCGTTATATTGAATAGCTACTTCAATTTCTACCCCCTCCTTTACGCCGCTCACCAGAATTGGTGTTGGATGTAATGGCGATTTTGCGCGATTAATATATTCAACGAATGAACAAATTCCACCTTCATAAAAAAACTCATTTACTTTTTCGGTGCGATCATCCTGGATAACAATTCTTACACCGGCATTTAAAAAAGCTAATTCGCGTAATCTCTGGGAGAGCGTTTCAAAAGAAAATTCTGTAGTTTCAAAGATATCTGTATCAGGCCAGAAAGTGATACGTGTGCCCCGCTTGACCGTATCACCATCCTCCCTCAGTTCAGCCTGAGGAACACCTATTTTATAATGCTGGCGATAGATTTTACCGTCACGTCTTATTTCCAGCTCAAGATCACTCGACAAGGCATTAACAACAGATACACCTACACCGTGTAGTCCACCAGATACCTTGTAAGAATCATTATCAAACTTTCCACCTGCATGAAGCACTGTCATTACAACCTCTGCAGCAGGTTTGTGCTCAGTAGGATGCATATCAACTGGAATTCCTCGACCGTTATCCTCAACAGTCACCGAATTATCTTCGTGAATAACAACCCTAACTTTGTCACAGTGACCAGCTAATGCCTCATCTATTGAATTATCAACGACTTCATAAACAAGGTGATGAAGCCCCGCTGAACTGGTTGATCCAATATACATTGCTGGTCTCTTACGAACAGCAGCGAGTCCCTCGAGTACTTTAATGCTGTTTGCTTGATAACTACCGCTCATTTACGCTCCTTGATCAGAAAATGAATTTATAAGTCCATTTTCTACATGAAAATATTTAACTTTATCAGAACTTAATATTAAATTTTTATCAGTTGTTGTAATAAATATTTGTCCAGAAAATTTACTTAATATTTCTGAATATATTTTTTTATTTAAATGATCTAGTTCACTTGCCATATCATCTAATAAAAGAATAGGAACAAATTTATGAATAGTTTCAAAATCAATTATTTGAGATGATCTAAATAATAAAATAAAAGCTTTTTTTTGTCCTTGAGAACCGAATATTTTTAAACTTCTATTATCAATATTAAAATCTATATTTTGTCTGTGGGCACCTATTAAGGAGTATTTATATTTAATTTCTTTTTTCAAATTATTTTTTAATTCATTTAAAAAATAATTTTCAAGCTCATCATCAGGTAGTGATATAGATTTCAATATATTAAAAGAAAATCCAAATATATTTAATTTATTATTTAAAATAAAATTTATTCTATTTATATAATTATTTCTTATAGATACAATTTCAGAAGAATATTTTGCAATCAATATATTCCAGTTTTCTATTTCATTAATTTTATTCTTTTTTAAATTTATATTTTTATTTGATATAATTTTATAATAATTTTTTAAAATATTAATATAATTTTTGTTTGTGTAAAAAATTGCCCTATCTATTAAATCTCTTCTTTTACTTGGTGATCCATTTATTAATAAAATATCGTCAGGTACAAAGACAATTGAAAATAAAGACCATAAATATTCATCTATTTTACATTTTTTGTCATTTTTTAAATATTTTTTAGTAGTTTTGTTTATTTCAAAATTTAATTTATTACTATTTTTATTAACTTCATATAAACAATTTATATTTGAATTTATATTTTCAATATTAATTGTTTCACTTAAATTATTTGTTTTAAAACTTTTTAAGTTAGAAACTAAATATATTGATTCTATTAAGCTTGTTTTACCATTAGCATTTTCACCATAAAATATATTTATATTTTCACCTGGTTTTAAATAACAATTTTTTAAATTTCTTATATTTTTTATTTCTAAACTTTTTATTATCATTTACAAACGCATAGGCATAATTACAGAAATAAATTTTTTGTTTTTTTCTGGCTCTATCATTCCTGGTGATAAATTGTCTTTAAGATGAAATTCAATAAAATTTTCATCTATAGCCTGCAATATATCTAAGATATATCTTGAATTAAAACCTATAGATATATCTGGACCAGAATAGGTTATATCTATTTCTTCCTTGGCATCTCCTAAATCAGGATTTGAAGACGTTAAAACAGCTTTATTTTTTTCAAAACTTATTTTTATTCCTTTAGTTTTTTCACTAGAAAGTATTGATATTCTTTTAAGAGCATGAAAAAATTCTTCTTTATTTATTATTGAAGTAGTTTCACATTTTTCAGGAATAACTCTTTTATAATCAGGAAATTCTCCATCAACTAAGCGCATTATTAAAACAGTATTTTCATCAATTATTGTAAAATTATTATCTACAACACCAATTTTTAAATTTTCATTATCTTTACTAATAATTTTTCTAAGCTCATAAATTCCTTTTTTGGGAAGTATTAAACCTTTTTCAAAAATCTTAAAATCATCTGATATATTAGAATAACTATAAGATAATCTATGACCATCAGTTGATATCATAGATATTTTATTACTTTCATATTTTAAAAATATTCCATTTAAATTGTATTTTGTTTCGTCATTAGATATTGAAAAAATTGTTTTATCTATCATTTCATTTAATATAGTAGAACTTATATTTAATAAATTATCGGATTTTATATCTGGGAATTTTGGATATTCATCTGAGGCTAATCCAACTAAATTAAAAACTGATTTTTCACAGTTAATTTCAATCCAACAGTTTTCTTTAGCTGTAAATAGTATTTCTCTATCTGGCAATTCTCTAATTATTTCAAATAACTTTTTAGCTGATACAGTTATTTTACCTTCTTTTAAAACTTGAGTTGAAAAGTTCGATCTAACTCCAATTTCCAAATCAGTAGCAGTCAGCGTTATTTGATTATTACTCGCATATATATGTACATTAGCTAATATAGGTATTGTATGTTTTTTCTCAATAATTCCTTGAACCTGACCTAACGCTTTTAAAAAAATCTCTTTCTCAATTTTGAATTGCATTTTTACCTCCCATGCACAACACCTATATTTATTATTTTATAAAGATTTAAAATAGTAGTAGTAATAGGGTCTGTTAATTCTTGATAACTTTCATAAGCAACTGTTTTTTGGTTAATTTTTAATATTATTTACTGTTGATCAAATAGCCTATCAAAAGCTTAAAATGTTTATATCTACAAAATTTACATTTATCCACATTCCATACCAGTGTTCGTAAACAACTTAGGCACGCATGTTTTCCATGAGCCTTTCAATAGTATTTTTTAATTGAACATCTTCTTCCATTTTTTGTTCAATTTTTTTCATCGCATGAATTATTGTTGAATGATCTTTGCCACCAAACCTGTTTCCAATTTCAGGGAAGGAGGAGGCAGTCATTTTTCGTGAAATATACATAGCTATTTGTCTGGGTAAAACTAAGGTTTTCAGTCTTTTAGACGATTTTATTTCTGCCGTTTTTATATTGAAGTGATTGGCTACTATCTTTTGAATGGATTCAATTGATATTTGTTTATTCTGTTCTACTAAAATATCTTTAAGGACGTTTTTGGCTAATTCCAGCGTTATAGGCGTTGATGTAAGGCTAGCGTAGGCTCCTATGCGTACCAAATAACCTTCAAGTTCTCGAACATTGCTTGTAATTGAATTTGCAAGAAAAAAAGCTACATCCTCAGGTATATTTATATTGTTTTGATCAGCTTTCATTTCTAATATAGCTAATTTTGTTTCTACATCTGGAGCTTGTATATCAGCTATTAATCCCCACTCAAATCTTGATCTTAATCTTTCTTCTAAACCTGGTATTTCTTTTGGAAATTTGTCTGAAGTTACAATTATTTGTTTATGTGATTCATATAAGGCATTAAATGTATGAAAAAATTCTTCCTGAGTTCTTTCTTTCCCAGCTATAAATTGGATATCATCGATTAATAAAACATCCATTGATCTAAATTTATTTCTAAAATCTTCCATTTTAGCATATCTAAGAGAATTTATTAATTCATTCATGAATTTTTCAGAACTATAATATGCAATTTTAGAGTTGTTATTTTTACTATGTATATAATTGCCAATTGCATGAATAATATGTGTTTTTCCTAAACCAACCCCTCCATAAATAAATAAAGGGTTATATGTAGTTGCAGGATTATTTGCTACAGCCAATGAAGCTGCATGAGCAAATTGATTTGAAGTACCGGAGACGAAACTATCAAATGTATATTTTTCATTTAAGGTATTATTTGTTACTTTTTTGTTTTCCAAAATTTCAATTTTTACAATTTCTTCTTTATTTTCAATTTTTAATTTTATGTTTGATATATTTATTACTAATTTAATTTTATTATTTGTTAATGTATTTATAATTTCTTCGATTTTTGATTTATAATTGTCTTTTACCCAATCAGAAAAAAATTTATTTGGTACGGAAACTGTTAAATTTGAATTTTCCATTGACTCATATCTAATGGGATTTATCCATGTGTTGAAATTGTGGCTGTTCAACTCTTTTTCAAGTCGAAATACAACCTTATCCCATAATGTTGAAGGCATGTTGCTTGATCCTTTTAATAAACAATTTATCAACAACTGTTGATAGTGGTAGGTGGGGCTATTTTTAGCCTTCTGGAAGACTGCCACAGGCTAGCAAAGCAGTCTTTTTTTTGCAAGCTTAACCCCTCGCAATTGGTTTTTAGGTGCAGGGTGTTTTTTGTTCCAGAAATAAGTTTTTTTCTTGACTCCTGCTTTATATATATGTTTAAAGAAACAGTTCATCAAAACTGATCTGAAAAGGAAAAGAAAAATGTCAAAACGTACCTATCAACCAAGTCGTATTAAACGTAAGCGTACTCATGGTTTTCGTCAGCGGATGCAGACTAAAAACGGCCGTCATGTTATTAATCGTCGTCGTTCACGTGGCCGCAGTACTTTGAGTGCTCAGACTCCAAAAAAATAGTCTGACAGTATGTCAGATAAGCGCTTAAATTTTTCATCTGAAGCGCGCTTGCGGAAACGGTGGGAATTTAATACCGTCTATCGAATGGGGTGTAAAAAAAATACACCCCATTTTCTTCTTCTCGTTCTTGACACTACCGGGCCTCAAAGCCGCTTGGGTGTGACTGTCAGTCGGAAGATAGGTAATGCGGTTGTTCGCAATAGAGTTAAAAGAGCTATTCGAGAATTTTTTCGTTGTAACCGTTTTCGCTTTCAAGGTCCAATTGATCTCTCAGTCATTGCTAAAAGAAATGCCGGACAGCTTACTACCAAAGATGTCTGGCATGAGCTTGAGCTATTGTTTAAATAGGTTGCCCTTGTGATTTTCAAGCGTTTAGCTATATTGCTGATAGATGCCTATAGATATCTGATATCACCTCTTTTTCCTCCATCCTGTCGTTTTTACCCAAGTTGTTCAAACTATGCACGTCAATCATTCATTAATCATGGTCTTTTACGTGGCGGCCTACTCACCCTTCGTCGTCTTGGTAAATGTCACCCATTCCATCCTGGAGGTTTAGACCCTGTGCCTCCGTCGGATCGTCAGGCTTGAATATTATGGAAAATCGTCGAATTGTTTTAGCTATTGCCTTGGTTTTATTTGTCTGGTCAGGGTTCAATATGCTTTTTCCACCAGCTGATAAAGAATTACAGGATAAGCAGGTCACAACTGAAGAAACTCAAGTTGTAAAAAAGTCTACACCCGAAAAGATTTCACCATTGTTATCTGTTCCCGCCCCTTCATCCGGGCAGGTTGCTAGTGAACGAATTATAAAGGTTAATTCAGATCTTTTTGACTTAACCTTTAGCACAAGTGGCGCTCGATTGATTGAGGCCCAGCTTCTAAAATTTAAAAAAACAAACACACCAGATTCTCCACTGGTTAAGATTGTAAATGCACAATCTGCTGAGTTAGGTTCTTATGGCATCTCTGGCGGTGATGGATTTTATCTGCCAGGGGACAGTATTTATAATTTTTCTTCTGATAAAGACGTTATTTCACTTTCTGATTCTGATAAGACCGAATTAGTTTTTCAAACAACAACTAAAGATAATGTACGAGTAATTAAAATATTTACTTTCTATCCTAATAAATATTTTTTTGATATCAACGTTTTTGTAGATAATCTTTCTGATACAGTAAAAAAGGGGAGTTTGAATTTATCATTAGTTAATGTTATAGATGAAACAAAAAAGAGTGACCGTTACAATTTTGTTGGACCAGCAAGTTTTAATGGTAAGGATCTATTGGATGACTCTATTAAAGATCTTAAGGAGTCAAGTAAAACTTATGGCAATGAAATACTATGGACTTCTTTTGAAACTAAATATTTCGCCAATATAATAAAACCTTTTACTAACTCAGTTAACTCTTTAGATATATCTTTTAATAATAATATTGTTTCTAATACAATTAGCTCTGTTCCTCTTTCTTTTGAAAAAAATACAAAACAATCTTTTAAATATACTGCATATCTCGGCCCTAGAGACTTGGATCTTCTGAAGGAACCAGGACTTTCTTTTGATAAAATTATAGATCTTGGATTTTTCGATATAATAGCTAAGCCCCTTAAAATAGCCCTTAAATTTTTTTACGGCTATTTAGGTAATTACGGTTTCGCGATCGTTTTATTAACTGTCTGTATTAAAGCTATTTTCTGGCCATTAACACAGAAGAGCTACAGTTCCATGAAGGATATGCAGAAACTGCAACCACAGATGCAGAAGATGCGCGCCAAGCATGGTAAGGATAAGACAAAACTTAATCAGGAGATGATGGCTCTTTATAAGGAGAATAGAGTTAATCCTTTTGGTGGTTGTTTGCCAATGCTGGTTCAGATACCGGTGTTTTTTGCACTCTATCAGGTTCTTCTCGGCGGGATAGAGTTAAGACATGCGCCGTTCATGTTGTGGATTACTGATCTTTCTGCTGCGGACACTTTGATCAGTGATGCTATGAACCTAGGTTTTACTCTGGGACCATTGCCGCTCATTATGGGATTTACCATGTTTTTACAGCAAAAAATGTCACCGACTAACATGGATCCGACACAAGCCAAAATCATGCTCTTCATGCCGGTTTTCTTTACCTTCATTTTTCTCAACTTCCCTTCAGGTCTTGTTATTTACTGGTTAGTTAATAATCTGCTGACCATCGCCCAGCAATATTTGATTAACCGCAAGCCCGCCTGATTTTAATGTGGATCTTCAAGATATAATAGTTGCGCCGGCTACCCCACCTGGTGAGGGGGGGGTAGCCATCGTCAGACTTTCTGGTCTGGGTTGCTTAAACTTGGCCCTGAATTATTTTCGCCCCTGCCAAAAATTTATTAAACCCACCTCGCACACTTTTTACTATGGTTCTTTGATTGATACAGACGGCATCTTGATTGATGAAATTATGTTCGTCTATATGGCTGGACCACGTAGTTTTACAGCAGAGGATGTTGTTGAGATTCATTGTCATGGTAGTCAGCAGGTTGTATCCATGGTCCTGCGCACGTTTGTAGGGGCAGGTTCACGTCTAGCTCAACCTGGTGAGTTTAGTTATCGTGCATTTATTAATGGTCGGATTGATCTTTCTCAAGCCGAGGCCATTGCCGATCTGATACATGCGCGCTCTGAAAAATCACACTCCCTTGCTCTGTCACAACTGGAGGGTCAACTTTCCCAGTCTCTGTATGCCAATAAGCAATTGATAAAGGATGCCTTAGCACTCTTGGAGGCCTGGATAGATTTCCCGGAAGAAGAATTGCCCGAGGAAGATATTTCGGTTATACGGCAGGATATTGCCAGTTGTGTTGATCTGTTGCGCAGCATGGTTAACAGTTACAACACGGGGAGATTATACTCTGAGGGCGTATCTCTGTTGTTGTTGGGTAAGCCAAACGTCGGCAAGAGTTCTTTGATGAATGCTCTATTGGGGGAGAACCGTGCGATTGTCACCGATATAGAAGGGACGACGCGAGATCTGCTGGAAGAGGGATTACTGGTTAACGGGTTACCGGTTCGTCTGGTTGATACTGCTGGTATCAGGGAAAGTTCAGATCCCATCGAACGAGAAGGGGTTGTTCGGGCTCGAAATCGGATTGCTTCTTCAGACCTGGTGCTGTTGCTTATTGATGGTTCAAAGCCTGTTGATCATGAGGACTGTTCCGCTTTAGGCTTGTGTCGTTCGGCTAATTATATAACCGTATACACCAAGGCCGACCTGGCCGGTGATCGGGAGATTCCTCCGGATTTCAGCCACAACCTCGTCAGTGTTTCTTCACGGACCGGCGAGGGCTTGGATGTGCTGCGCCTTAAAATCTATGAATCACTTGTTTCAGATCAATCCCGTGAGGAGAATTCGATTCTTCTCACCAGCCAGAGACACCAGGCTGCTGCCCTGTTGGCGATCAATTGCCTTGTGAGGTTTTTGGTGGCGCTCGATCAGTCCCTCTCTTTGGAGTTTTTGGCAACAGACCTCAGAGAGGCCTTGTCTGCTCTTGGCGATATAACGGGTGAAACTACTACAGATGATGTCCTGGATGATATTTTTAGCCGATTCTGTATCGGCAAGTAATATGTTCCACGTGGAACATATTGAGGTGAGACAATGTTAGTAGGCTACGGAAAAGAGTATCAGGTAATTGTCGTCGGTGCCGGGCATGCTGGTTGTGAGGCGGCACTCGCTGCGGCGCGTATGGGTTGCTCAACCCTGTTGCTGAGTATGGGGCTTGATGTCGTCGCGATGATGTCCTGTAATCCTTCAATAGGTGGTTTGGCGAAGGGACATCTTGTGCATGAGATTGATGCTCTGGGTGGCGAGATGGGTTTGAATGCCGATGCGACGGCAATACAATTCAGGCGCCTGAATACGCGTAAGGGGCCAGCTGTGCGTGCTAGTCGCGCTCAGTCGGATCGTATGGCTTACAGTGCACGCATGAAGAAGGTGATTGAGGCCGAAGAGTTACTTGACCTCAAGCAGGGCGTGGTGGTTGCTCTTGAGGTTGGGGGAGAGGGCGTTCAGGGTGTGCGGACACGCGAAGGTCTTTTCTTTGCCGGGTCGAATGTCATTTTAACCACCGGAACCTTTATGCGCGGCTTGATCCATATTGGCCTGCAAAATTTTTCGGGAGGAAGGGCAGGGGAGCCGTCCTCAGAGGGGCTGTCGGGTTGTTTGCGTGACCTAGGTTTTCGCGTCGGTCGGTTAAAGACCGGAACACCCGCGAGGTTAAGTCAACGGAGTATCGATTTTGGCCGCTTGCAAGAGCAGTCAGGTGATTCTCAGATAAGGGGCTTTTCTTTTCTCAATGATGGTCTTGAGTTGAGCCAGTTGCCCTGCTATATCGCTAATACGAATGAAAGAACCCACGACATAATCCGTAACAATCTCCACCAGTCACCACTATATACGGGGGTTATCGAAGGCATAGGCCCTAGATATTGTCCTTCGATCGAAGATAAAGTCGTACGCTTCCCCGAGAGGGTTTCGCATCAAACTTTTCTTGAACCAGAGGGGCGTGCAAGCTCTGAGATCTACCCGAGCGGCATGTCGACCTCGCTGCCGCCGGATGTCCAGTTGCAGTTTTATCGCTCAATGGTCGGGCTTGAGCAGGTTGAAATCATGCGACCTGGATACGCCATTGAGTATGATTTTGTCGAGCCCTTACAGATAAAAAAATCGCTGGAAACCAAGGTAGTTGATGGGCTTTTCCATGCTGGGCAGATCAATGGGACTTCCGGCTACGAAGAGGCTGCCGCACAAGGGCTTATCGCGGGGGTTAATGCCGCACGAAGAGCTCAGGGTCAGCCCGCCTTGTTGTTGGGGCGAGACCAGGCCTACATCGGCGTGATGATTGATGATCTGACCACACAGCCAACATGCGAGCCTTATAGGATGTTCACTTCCCGTTCCGAGTATCGACTTCTGTTGCGTGAGGATAATGCCGATCAGAGGCTTACCTCTTTGGGGAGAGAGGTTGGGTTGGTAGGCGATAAGCGGTGGTTGAGGTTTCAGGCGAAGCAGGAGGAATTTAATTCCGGGTTAACAGCCCTTATGCAGCGTAGGATCAGCTCGAGTCAGAAAGATGTTGTGTCAGCTCTGGGGATTAGCGAATTAAGCCAGGGACTGAGCCTTAAGGAGGTTTTGAGGCGTCCTGAAATCAGTATTGAGCAGTTGGTCCCTTATGCAGAGGAGCTTGCTAATTGTGGTCCTGAAGCTCTAGAGCAACTCGAGATTGCGGTTAAATATGAGGGCTACATCCAGAGGCAATATCAGCAGGTTGAGCGTACGGGGGGGCTTGAAGGGCTAGTCTTGCCACCGGCGATTGATTACCTGCAGATATCGGGGTTGTCGCAAGAGGTTAAGGAGCGGTTGGCGGACGTGGTACCAGAAACTCTGGGCCAGGCCAGTCGCATACAGGGTGTTACACCGGCAGCAATAGCCGTATTGAGTGTTTATTTAAAGCGATGGAAAAAAGAACAGAAAAATTAAAAATAGGCCTTGCGGCGTTCGATATTGTTTTGGACGAGCTGGTGTTGCAACGTCAGTTGGGATTTCTGGATGAAATGATCCGTTGGAGCGCGCGGGTTAATTTGACGGCAATCCGTAATCTGGATGAAGGGATTGAGAAGCATCTGCTCGATTCTTTGATTTTACGCAACTATTATCAGGGGCACTCGCTCCTCGATATCGGGACCGGAGCTGGGTTGCCATCGATACCCTTGGCGATTGCCGATCCTGGGTTGCAGGTTGTCAGTGTCGACTCGGTCGGAAAAAAAATTAACTTTCAACAACATATCCGGCGCAGTTTTGGACTCACGAACCTGATGCCTTTAAACTGTCGAGTCGAAGATTTACCACAAGAGAGCAGCTTTCCGCTTATTACGGCCCGTGCTTTTGCGCCGATTGAAAAAATTCTTGAGCTTGTGCAACCCTTGATTGCCGCTGGGGGAGAGTTGCTGTTGTTGCGTGGGGCCAGAGATGAAATGGCTCTTGATCAGACAGAAATTGCCATGGATAAATATGGTTTCCGAATGAAAAAGCAGCACTCATATGTCCTGCCTTTTAGTGGTTCACGGCGTCAAATTTTACAAATTTCACACAGCCAAGCATAAAAGCTCTGATTTTAGTCTGAATGGGGGCTGAGTCGACAGAAATGGGATGCTTTTGACTGTTGGGCTGTGCTAGTCTTTGGCTTCTTTTTTGCCAAATAGGAGCATTCTATGGCGCGCATTATAACAGTTGCCAATCAGAAGGGTGGGGTTGGAAAAACCACAACCGCTGTTAATCTGGCAGCTTCCCTGGCAGCAGCTGAAAGTCGGACACTTTTGGTTGATATGGACCCGCAGGCCAACGCCTGTAGTGGTCTTGGAGTTGACAAAACAGCTGTTATTTCAACTATTTACAATGCTCTGGTCGACGATACCGATATCCACTCTATCGTTGTCGGTAGTGATCTGGCTTATTTGCACATTCTGCCGTCAAATACCGATCTGATTGGTGCTGAGATCGAGCTGATAGATAAGCAGGAGCGTGAAACGCGCTTAAAGGAAGTTTTAGCTCCGCTGGTTGATGAGTACGATTACATTATTATCGACTGCCCCCCCTCACTTTCACTCTTGACCTTGAATGCCCTGACCGCGGCTGACACCGTGTTGGTCCCTCTCCAATGTGAGTTTTATGCGATGGAGGGTCTTGGTCAGTTGATGCAAACCATCCGTCTGGTCCAGGGGGAACTCAATCCGGAACTTACACTCGGCGGGATTTTGTTGACGATGTATGATGGGCGTAACAACCTTTGTCGTCAGGTCAGCGATGAAATTCGTAATCACTTCAGAGATAAGGTCTTTGCAACGGTCGTCCCGCGCAATGTTCGCCTGTCTGAGGCACCAAGTTTTGGCCAGCCGGCACTGCTCTATGATATAGCTTCAACCGGCGCTCGTGCCTATCTAGAACTCGCCAAAGAGATTATGGGACAGGAGGAAGTAGTAAATGGCTAAGCGACCTGCTCTAGGTAAAGGGATGGGTGCTCTGTTGAATACGGCTGCCCAGGAGGGCGGCAAGAAATATTTCCAGTGCCCGATTGAAGAATTAAGGCCACACAGTAACCAGCCTCGAAAAACCTTCAATGATGAAAAACTGAATGAGCTTGCGGCTTCGGTCAAGGAGAAGGGGATCATTCAACCGCTTGTTGTACGTCGGGTCGCAGACTATTACCAGATCATTGCGGGCGAACGCCGCTGGAGAGCGGCTCAGAAGGCAGGTCTCGACAAGGTTCCAGTGGTTATTCAGGATGTTAGTGAGGATTGGGCGCTAGAGATGGCGTTGATCGAAAACGTTCAACGCGAAGACCTTAATCCACTGGAAGAAGCCGAGGCCTACCAATACTTGATCAGCTCGTTTGATCTGTCGCAAGAAGAGGTGGCAAAGAGGGTCGGCAAGGAACGGCCCACGATTGCCAATGCCCTGCGTCTGTTGAAACTGCCCGGGAGGATCCGCGTTGACCTCAATGAGGGCCGACTCAGTATGGGACATGCTCGTGCCCTGCTGGCGTTGATCGAGGAAGAGGATATGATCGAGGCTGCTCAGCAAGTTATGAGCAAAAAACTTTCTGTCCGTGATACCGAAAAGCTGGTAAAGAAAATTAAGAGTTTTGGCTCAATAACACCAAAACCGGTGATAAATGAAATAGATCCCAACCTTGAGACTTTAGAGAATGCAATTACCCAGCATCTTGGTGCTAAGTCGCGGGTCTTGCCGAAAGGTCAGGGCGGCAAGATAGAGGTAGGGTATCAGAGTCTTGATGACCTAGATCGTCTCCTGGATCTCTTGGGAGTTTCTCTCTGAGGGACGAGCCGATTTTTAATTCTTCTACAACAGAAAATGGACGCAGCGATGAAGAAAAAAATCGTAAATATTGATAAGGCTGATATTAAGGCCTTCCTCGGGCCGGGTAGTCAGTTCGAGGGGAAGCTTAGTTTCGACGAAATGGTCCGCATTGATGGTCGTTTTATCGGCGAAATTAGGTCTTCAGACACCTTGGTCGTCGGCGATACCGCCGATATTGAGGGGGATATCCATGTTGGTTGTTTGGTGCTGAGTGGCAATTTTAAGGGCAATATTGTTGCCAGTCAGCGAGTTGAACTTCTTGAGCCCGCGCGGGTCGAGGGAGTTATTGAGACTCCGCTACTCAGAATCGACGAAAAGGTTACCTTTGATGGTGAGATACGGATGACGGGTTCGCCGAAAAAGGATGTGGAGGAAAGAAATTGATGGATATCGGTATGAAACGAGGTTGAATTAATGATCAAAAATCGACCGAAAATGAAGAACTCTGGCGAAAAATATTGACATGGACGAGGTAACATGGTAGCAATCCTCTGTTTTTAGCCCCGGCTAAAAAAATTTGGCAGCTAGCTTTGTATACAGTATACCGACAGTTTAACCACACTGTTATTCGATAAGAGGTGAAATAGTGATCAGTCTCGATTGGACTCTGATACTGCAGTTTTTCAATTTTTTTGTTCTGCTTTTCTTTTTGAACAAGCTTCTCTATCGCCCCCTGCTCAACATTATGAGTCAGCGACGAGATAAGATCGAAAGTGGTGCTGCAAGAGCTCGTGAAATTGAAGCAGAGGTTGATGACAAGATGCAACGTTATCAGCAGCAGTTGAGTGCTGCTAAGTCAGATGCAGCACAAGAGCGTGCAGCTTTGCGTAAGGCAGGGCACCAGCAGGAAGCGGAAATTACTGGTGATGCTCAACAGAAAGCAGTGACCCGCATCAAGGACATCCGCGAGCAGGTCGGTAAGGAAGCTGCTGAGGCAGGACAGGTCCTGAATAAAGAGGCCAAGGCTCTAGCCGGGCAGATTGCTGCGAAGGTTCTCGGCCGGAAACTGGCCTGATAAGACGAAGAAGGGATATCGATGCGCGCACCAAGAACAATACTATTGACGCTGGCTCTACTGATCGTTCTGACGGGATTGGTTTATGCGTCGGGTGGAGAAGGTCATGCTGACAGTGGAGTCCTGCTGAAAGATTTTCTCTACCGGGTTTTCAACTTTGCCATTGTTGTTGGCATCCTGGTTTACTATCTGGCCAAGCCGCTTAAAAAAGGTCTGGCAGGCCGTCGGGACGACATCGCTAAGGCGTTAGCAGAGTCCGAGCAGGTGAAGTTAGCGGCTGAAGCCAAGTTTGCTGAATATGATCAAAAGCTAGCTGCGGCAAATGCTGAAATTGCTGAGCTTAGTACGGCAATTAAACGTGAAGGTGAGCTCGAAAAAGAGAAGATCATTGCCAGCGCACGTGAAACTGCAATCAAGATTGAGCAGGACGCAGAAAAAGCAGCCGCTCTCGAGATTGCAAAAGCACGTAAGCAACTTCAGACCGAAGCGGTTCGTCTTGCTGTTGAACTGGCAGAGGAGCTATTAAAGACGAACTTTACCAGCGAAGATGATACCCGTCTGATCGACGAGTATATGCAGAAGGTGGGAGAGTTACATTGAGTAACAGTGCGATTTCTATAAGATACGCCAAGGCTCTGCTCGCTATCGGCAAGGAACAGGAACAAGTAGAGTCCTATGCTGACGAGCTTTTGTCTGTCGCTACCGTCATGAGCGAACAAGATTTGTTACGTCTCCTTCTTGACAGCCCAACCTTCCCGGTTGAAAAGAAGAGCGCGATCATGAGTGACGTTGCCGCGGCAATGAAGTTAAGTGATGGAATGACTACATTTCTCGGTCTGTTGGTCGAGAAAGGACGTATCAGTCAAGTTCCGCAGATTTCAGAAAATTATCGTAAGTTCGCAGATGACCTTTCGGGGATTGTTCGCGCAACGCTGACCTCGGCTCATTCTCTTGATGACAAGACGAATGAGGCGATTCGCAGCGGCCTTGAAAAGCAGACCGGAAAAAAGATTGTTCTCAATCTGACGGTCGATCCGACAATCATTGGTGGAGTCAAAGCCGAGATGGGCGGGAAACTTTTTGATGGAAGCGTGAAGACACAGCTTAAGCAGATCGCAGATACCTTAGCAAAGGGGTGACCTAATATCATGGAAATCAGAGCAGAAGAAATTAGTGCAATAATCAAGAAACAGATCGAAGGTTTTGGCCGTGAAGTTGAAGTCAGCGAAACAGGCACCATTATTTCCGTAGGCGATGGTATTGCCCGGATTCATGGTCTCGACAAAGCTATGGCGGGTGAGCTTCTAGAGTTCCCTGGTGGTACCATGGGAATGGTACTTAACCTCGAGGCCGACAACGTCGGTGCGGCTATTCTTGGTGATTCTGAGCATATCAAGGAAGGCGACCTGGTTAAGCGGACCGAGCAGATCGTGCGCGTACCAGTCGGTGATGCCCTGATCGGGCGGGTTGTTAACGGAATCGGCATCCCGATTGATGGCAAGGGTGATATTGAAACCGAGCATTACAGCCAGGTTGAGCTTAAGGCCCCAGGAATCGTCGCACGTAAGTCGGTTCATGAGCCGATGCAGACCGGACTCAAGGCGATCGATGCCATGGTTCCGATCGGTCGTGGCCAGCGTGAGCTGATCATCGGTGACCGTCAGACTGGTAAGACTGCGGTTGCCACCGATACCATCATTAATCAGAAGGGTAACGGCGTTACCTGTATCTACGTTGCGATCGGCCAGAAGCGCTCAACAGTTGCCCAGGTCGTAGAAAAACTACGCCAGCACGGCGCAATGGATTACACCATTGTTGTTGCTGCGACTGCCTCTGACCCGGCTCCACTGCAGTTTATTAGCCCCTACACCGGCGTAACCATGGGTGAGTACTTCCGTGATAACGGCAAGCACGCCCTGATCATTTATGATGACCTCTCCAAGCAGGCTGTTGCCTATCGTCAGCTCTCCTTGTTGCTACGTCGTCCGCCAGGACGCGAGGCTTTCCCGGGTGATGTTTTCTATCTTCACAGTCGCCTGCTCGAGCGGGCCTGTAAGGTTAACGATAAGCTCGGTGCTGGTAGTCTCACCGCCCTGCCGATTATCGAGACTCAGGCTGGTGACGTTTCAGCATACATCCCGACCAACGTTATCTCGATTACCGATGGTCAGATCTTCCTTGAGACCGACCTCTTCTATTCTGGGGTACGTCCGGCGATCAACGTTGGTCTGTCGGTTTCGCGGGTTGGTGGTTCGGCCCAGGTCAAAGCGATGAAGCAGGTTGCAGGTACTCTGCGTCTGGCTCTGGCTCAGTATCGTGAGATGGCAGCTTTTGCTCAGTTCGGTTCTGACCTGGATGCTGAAACCCAGAAGCAGCTGGCACGCGGAGAGCGTCTGGTCGAGATTCTTAAGCAGGGTCAATATCAGCCTCTGCCAGTGGCTAAACAGGTTCTGGCTATCTACGCTGTTAATAATGGCTATACCGATGACATTCCGGCTGCAGCAGTTCAACGCTACGAGCAGGAGATGATCTCTTTCATGGATAGCCAGAAATCTGATTTGGTTAAGGATTTGACAGAGAAGAATGCAATTGATGACGATCTCAAGGGTCGCATCAACAAGGCTCTGGAAGAATTCAAAGGCCAGTTCAGCGCTTGATTTAAACTGCAGACAGAAGGTTTGAACGCATGGCTAGTCTTAAAGACATAAAAAAACGGATCGGCTCGGTAAAAAACACCCAGCAGATTACCAAAGCGATGAAAATGGTCTCGGCGGCAAAGTTGCGCAGAGCTCAAGATGCTGCGGTATCGGCTCGGCCGTACGCTGAAAAAATGGAGCAGGTTCTCAACCACTTATCTCAACGCGAAGAGGCTGATGCTCACCCCTTGCTGGTTCAACGTGGCAAAAGACGTGCTCTCATCCTTTTAATTACTGCCGATCGCGGATTATGTGGTGGCTTTACGGCCAATGTTTCGAAATCAGCGGAACGTTTTATCCGGGCTAATGAGCAGGGCTTCGAAGCTATCGATCTGATGATTACCGGACGCAAAGGGAAAGAATTCCTGCGTAGTCGTGTCGGTGACAACATCGTCAAGGTCCACGAAAACCTGGGCGCGAATCTCAGCTATAAGACCGCTGCACTGCTCGGGCAGGAGATTGTCAGTTCCTTCGAGGACGAGACTTATGATGCCGTCTACCTGATCTATAATGCATTTGAGAGTGCTATCAGTCAGGTTGTGACATTTGAGCAGTTGTTGCCGATCAAGGCAGATGCTGGGCAAGAAATGGAAGAAAATACCACCGATTATATCTACGAGCCGGATCGTTTTGAGGTCTTGTCTCAGATCCTGCCGAAGATGGTAGAGGTTCAAATATTTCGCGGCCTGCTTGAGTCAAATGCTTCTGAGCACGGTGCGCGGATGGCTGCGATGGATAGTGCCAGCCGTAATGCTGCTGAAATGATCGACAAACTGACACTGCAGTACAATCGTGCACGTCAGGCAGCGATCACCACTGAGCTGATGGAAATTATCTCCGGTTCTGAATCGGTTAAATAGATAAACGTTTAGAAACTTTAAATATAGAGTTTTCCGGCAGGATAGAGGAGGAAAAGGTAACCATGAATAAGGGAAAAATCACACAGGTCATCGGACCTGTTGTAGACATCGAATTTGAGCCCGGCAAATTGCCGGAGATTTATCACGCACTTAAGCTTTCCAATCCGGCTATCTCTGCGGACGAGTGGAATCTGGTGGTCGAGGTTGCTCAGCATCTCGGCGAAAATACCGTTCGTGCCATCGCCATGGATTCGACTGATGGTCTGGTCCGTGGCCAGGAGGTTCTCGATACCGGTGCACAGATTCTGATGCCGGTTGGTAAGAACACCCTTGGACGAATCATGAACGTCGTCGGTGAGACAATTGATGAAGCCGGTCCGATCGAGACCGAGCACAAATGGGCAATCCATCGCCCCGCTCCTGACTTTGTCAGCCAGTCGACCAAGGTTGAGTCTTTCGAAACCGGAATCAAGGTTGTCGATCTGCTCGCACCCTACTCGCGTGGTGGTAAGATTGGTCTGTTCGGTGGTGCCGGCGTCGGCAAGACCGTTCTGATCATGGAGCTTATCAACAATATTGCTTCGCAGCACGGTGGTTTTTCGGTTTTCGCCGGTGTTGGAGAGCGAACCCGCGAGGGGAATGACCTCTGGGAAGAGATGAAAGAGTCTGGCGTTCTCACTAAGACTGCCTTGGTCTATGGCCAGATGAATGAGCCTCCAGGAGCTCGTGCTCGAGTTGCACTTTCGGCTCTGACGGTTGCCGAATATTTTCGTGACGAGGAAGGGCAGGACGTTCTTCTGTTCGTCGACAACATCTTCCGCTTTACCCAGGCTGGCTCTGAGGTTTCTGCACTCCTCGGCCGTATCCCTTCTGCCGTTGGTTACCAGCCGACCCTGTCGACTGAAATGGGTGAGCTCCAAGAGCGGATCACCACCACTGACAAAGGTTCGATTACTTCGGTTCAAGCGATCTATGTTCCAGCCGATGACTTGACCGACCCCGCACCGGCAACCGCATTTGCCCACTTGGATGCGACCACGGTTCTTTCGCGTCAGATTGCCGAGCTTGGAATCTACCCAGCGGTCGATCCACTCGATTCGACCAGCCGGATTCTGGATCCGCAGGTTATTGGTGAAGAGCACTACAAAATCGCACGTGACGTGCAGTTCATCCTGCAGCGTTACAAAGATCTTCAGGATATCATCGCCATCCTCGGTATGGACGAGCTTTCTGAAGAAGACAAGCTGGTCGTCGCCCGTGCGCGTAAGATCCAGAAGTTTCTCTCACAACCCTTCCACGTTGCTGAGGTCTTTACCGGTGCACCGGGTAAATATGTTGAGCTCAAGGACACCATCAAGGGGTTCAAAGAGATTATTGAAGGTAAGCACGATGCTCTGCCAGAGCAAGCCTTCTACCTTGTCGGAACCATTGAGGAAGCAATCGAAAAAGCCAAGAATATTGCGGCTTAATCGATTACAGGATTAACGCTGGAAAAGGATTATCCTGATGGCTGAAAAGCTTACATTAGAAATGGTGACACCTTATAAGAAGGTACTCTCACTCGAAGTAGATGAGATTACCGCACCCGGTTCGCTCGGCGAGCTCGGTCTTCTTCCTGGACACACCCCCTTGCTGACAACTCTTAAAATAGGAGAGCTCAGCTATAAGCAAGACGGCAAGGTTTTCCATGTCGCAGTTAACTGGGGCTACCTCGAGGTTGGTGATAATACTGTAACGGTTCTGGTTGATACAGCAGAAAAGGCCGACGAAATTGACCTTGAAAGAGCCAAGGCAGCCTTGGGGCGTGCTGAACAGTCACTGAAAACGCTAGCCCAGGAAGATGTCAACTTTGCCGTGATGGAAGCAGCACTGCATCGGGCTTTGGTTCGTATCCAGGTTGCTGGTGGACGTTAAAAAATAAATGAAGGTTGTGTTGAAAAAGCGGGTGGTTCCGAATGGAACTATCCGCTTTTTTGTTTCTGAAGAAGGTCCTCTAGCGCCGCTAGAGAGCGTTTGGCGTCTTTTTGATTATGGGCTTCCAGGGTTGCTGTTGGGCTGCAATCCAGACCAGCAAGCTGATCAAGAAAGGCAGTAAAGTCAATCTTGCCCTTGCCGATTGGGCGATGATCATCAGCACGGCCACGATTATCATGCAGGTGCAGGTGACACAGGAATGGACCTAAGACCTTAAACCACTCATGGAGCGAGATCTTGGAGAAGAGAAACCAGTGTCCGATGTCGAAGCAATGCCGCAGGTAGGGCGAATTGATAGCTCGCAGTAGTTCAACCAGAGGCGCGGGTCGGGTATCAAAAATGTTTTCCAGGCAGATTAGAATGTTGAGCTGTTCGGCTCTATTGATCAGAGTTGGCCAGAAATCCAGCGAATTGTTCAGCCAAGCCTCTGGAGTCCGCGCATAACGCCAAGGATCGAACCCAGGATGGAAAACAATCCGAGAAGCCCCTATTTTTGAAGCAAAATCAAAGGTCTGATTAAAACGACGTGCAGTGATTGCTTTTATATCCGCGTCACCAGACGCAGGATTAAGGTCGAAAAAGGGAGCATGAACTGTGGCACCTAACTGTGCGGCTCTTAGTTGGGAGTGCAGATTGTCGAGCACCCGACCGTCAAGTTGGTCTAAATCACTCGTCTGAAGGGCCAATTCCGGTTGCCAATGGTTTTCAACAAATATCGGAAGTTGTTGTTTGAGCTTGGCTACTGGCAGATGGATGTAAATATCAGGAAGCAGAGCGACCTCCAGACGCAATCAGGTCGAGATTCTTTATTGCGGCACGTTCTCCCAGAGTTATCAGGATATCGCTTGCATCAATGGAGGTATCAGAGCCAGGATTGAACAGGATTTTCTGATTTAGTTTGCGTATTCCTACGATGATTATACCGTGATTTTTGCGGATATCTGAAGAGAGTAGGGTCTTTCCGGCGAGTGGCGAATCGGAAGCTATCCGGATTTCTTCAAGCTGCAATTCTATATCTTCATCACCAGTTGCAATTTCAATGAAATCGACAACTGATGGTCGTAATAGTGCGTGGGCCATACGTGAAGCACCGATCGTATATGGAGAAACCACCTTGTTTGCTCCCGCTCGTTTGAGTTTGATCTCAGCACCCTCTTCACTTGCGCGGGCGAGGATAAAAAGGTCAGGGTTAAGCCCACGAGCGGTCAGGGTTATATAGACATTAGCCGAATCGGATGTTACGGCAGTTATGAGGCTTTTAGCGTGACGAATACCGGCCTGCAACAAGATTTCATCCCGCGTCGCATCACCATGTACATAGAGGTACCCCGAATCCTCGAGTTGCCGGCAAAGTTCGACATCTTGTTCAACTACAATAAAAGGGGCAGGTTTGGCGGAAAACTCGCGGCAAATCAAGCGGCCTATCCGTCCATATCCGCAAACAATGTAATGGCCATTGAGTGCGCTGATTTTTTTCTCCAATTTCTTTCTCCCCAGGATTGTACGTAGTTGACCCTCAACCATGAACTGAAACAGGGTGCCCAAGGTGTAGGCAATGCTGCTGGCTCCAAAGATGATCAGCAGTATCGTGAAAATCTTTCCCTTGTCGGAGAGTTCGTGAATCTCTTTGAACCCAACAGTTGCTACAGTTATGACTGTCATGTAAAGAGATTCAAAAAGGGTCCAGTCCTCAATCAGACTGTAGCCAATAGTTCCCCCGCAAACAATAAAAACCAGGGTTAGTAGAGAAAAGCGAAATTTGCGGACAGGGTCCATACTGAAAGCCTCTTGAAAAAGTTGAATATAGCGGGAGAGAGAATAAAAGACAATGAAAAGCAGGGCCCTTAAGCCTTCTCAGAGCCAAGCGGTCAAGAAAAGGATTGACATGGTCTGTATACTGTATACAATTTAGCATGAATGACATAAGCAGGGAGAATTGCAATGAAAAATAAAATTATTGAGCGTCATCAGACGTTGCGAGAAAAGATTCTCGAGACGATCCGTGAGGCGATACTCAAGGGGACCCTCAAGCCGGGTGAAAAAGTAGCAGAGCCCGAATTGGCAGAGCGTTTTGGAATCAGTCGGACTCCGATCCGCGAAGCCTTTCGGCAACTTGAATCGGAAGGATACTTGACGGTCATCCCGCGAAAAGGAGCAGTAGTCACTGCCCTGTCAGAGCAGGATGTTCAAGAGTTCTACGCGATCAAAAGTATTTTAGAAGGTTACGCAGCTGAACTTGCTGCAAAACGATTGACTCAAAAGGATATTGCTAAGCTTCTGACAATTAATGAAAAGCTCAAGACCTTGGCGTCCGACGGCGATGTGAAGTCCTTTTTTCGGGTACACAATGATTTTCACGATCTGTTTGTGCGGGCAGCTGGAAATCATAAACTTGCTGAACTGATTACGCAAATGGGTTTGAAATTTAACCGCTTGCGGATGGCTTCCTTGTCGATTAAGGGGCGGATGGATATCTCAGTTGCCGAGCACGAAAGGCTGATCGAGGCTTTCAAAAATCAGGATGGTATTCAAGCTGAAAGTCTGGTAAAGAAGACAGCTGCAATCGGTGGTCAGGTTCTGCTTGAAGGGATGACTGAAGCCGAGGGCGGGCATGGGAGGGAGTCAATTCTCAATCAACGTATCGATGTTTAAGTCTTTTAAAGGAGTTCTGATGAAATCAACAATTTGTGGTCTATTTTTATTAGTCGTGTTCGCCACCCCTGCGCTGGCGGGTAACTTTGCGCTCGACTTTAACAATAACAGCACGCAGTTCGGATTCGTTCAGAAGCTGAATACTCAAAATTATGGTGATACTCTCGTCAAAGTGCGTTACCTTTATAATGACGATACAAGCACTAATCTGGCGGGAATTGCCGCAGGCGTTATCGGGACTCCGGGGAACCTGGACGGGCTGAAATTGGGTATCGATGTCGCCCTGAATGGTGGGCAGACTGACAATAATCAGGAGGTCTTGGCTGTGGGATTGGGTTTTTTAGCCGAATATGCTCCCGCAGCTCTGCAAGGTCTTGGCTTTGATGGGCACCTTGTTTACTCGCCTAAGATCTTTACCTATCTGGATAGCGAGAATTATTTTGAGTGGGGAGCTGGCGTGAGTTATCAAGTTCTACCAAATGCCAAAGTGACTCTGGCCTTTCAGAATATTCAGATTGATCTCAAGAATCAGAACGCTGTAGATCTGGATGAAACTGTCCGATTCGGCATAAATCTCTTATTTTAAGTTAGACTTCTTGAGGTAATTCCAAAAGCCTCGGCAATTACTGTCGGGGCTTTTTTCGTGAAGGGGTGATGTATTCTAGATCCTTGCTAAGGGGACCAGGCTCAAGATCGAGGTCAGCAGACCATTCAGAAGTATCGCAGCAGTTCCCTTCAACCAACATTTGTAACTGATCCAGAGTCATGGGAAAAAAAGGAAAATGTTGCATTATTGCGACGACTGGGCGCATCAAGCAAAGAGGTTGTTTGATTTTGTGTACAGATTTTTTACCCAGCGCCGTGCCCACCAGATCGAGCAATTTATTATAGCTTAAACAGTCTTTCCCACCACAATGATAGGTCTTTCCAATGGCTTTGTCCCGTTCAAGTGCCAGGGCAAATCCCTTGACCAGTAATCCGATCGATACCGGTTGCATACGATATTCACCATCACCCATCACGGGGATCAGAGGTAGTTTTCGGACCAGACTAGCTATTAAGTTGATGAATTGGTCTTCTGGTCCAAAGATTAATGATGGGCGAAAGATTGTCCAGTTTAGCTTGCTTTGGCGTACAACCTCTTCAGCCAGCCATTTCGTTTGATGATAGTTAGATACCGCCCCCTTGCGCGTACCATTTGCGCTCATATGAAGGTAGCGATTGACTCCCGCCAGTTCGGTTGCTGAGACTATCGAAATTGTCGCTTTATGGTGCAACCGTGCAAAAGTAATATGCCTTGAAGGGATTTCGCGGATAATGCCCACAAGGTGAATCACTGCATCTGCGCCCTTGATCAGGGGGGCCAGTTGATCTGGCGCCAGAAGATTAGCGGATACTGGCCTTACAAGGGATGACTTTAGCAGGAGACCCTCTGAGCCAGGACGAACGAGGCATCGCAGCTGATGTCCCCTTAAGGTGAGTTCGTGGCAGAGCGCGCGTCCAACAAAACCTGTGCTACCGGTGATGAAAATGTCCATCTCAAGAAATCCTTCCTATCTTGTTGAATTCTAGCCCATTTCGATTACCATTCTATCATGCTAAGGCAAGATGTATACGCGACCAAATACCATATATTGTATGTCGTATACGCTATGTACTATTTTTTCTTGACTTCACCAGGCTGTGGCGTATACAAACGCTGTTATGTCCTGATATTGAAGGGTTAAATATAGAATTGAATTTCAATTAAAGTTCACTCTAAAAAGCTGTCTTATCAATTTCGGCTGTTGCCGGAGAGAAGCGAGAGGAGGAGTTCAGATGCAAAAACAGGAGAAGCAGGTGCAGGATATGATTCCAGAAGAGATCCTGCAGCGCTGGGAGACTCGTGGCGTCAGTCGGCGGGATTTCATGAAGTTTTGTTCGGTGATGACCGCGACTCTGGCATTACCGATAACTATGATGAGTAAGATTGCTGAAGCCATCGAAGGGGATAATCGTCCGCCAGTGATCTGGATGGAGTTTTTAGGGTGTACCGGGGATTCTGAAGCGTTTCTGCGCGCCAATCAGCCGACAGCAACCGAGATTATTCTCGATTATTTATCGATTGATTATCATGAGACCATCATGGCTGCCGCCGGTCACCAGGCCGAAGCAGCCAAGCGGCAGACGATGGAAAAATATAAAGGTAAATATATTGCTATTGTCGAAGGCTCTATCCCGACCGCCGAAGGTGGGATTCATTGCACGATTGGTGGGAACTCAGCACTGAATATCGCTCGTGAGGTCTGTGGCAACGCAGCGGCCACAATTGCCGTTGGCTCCTGTGCGTCCTTTGGTGGTATCCCAGCGGCTGCGCCGAACCCTACTGGTGCGATCTCGGTTTCAAAAGCTGTTCCGGGGGCGACAGTGATGAATCTACCGGGGTGTCCTCTCAATGCAACAAACTTAACGGCAGCCATCGTTCACTTTTTGACTTTCGGTAAACTCCCGGCGACCGATAGTCTCGGTCGTCCCAAGTTTGCGTACGGTAAAAGAATCCATGATAACTGCGAACGCCGCTCCCATTTCGATGCCGGACAATATTCCGAGGGCTTTGGTGATGCCGGCCATCGTCAAGGTTGGTGCCTCTACAAACTGGGCTGCAAGGGACCGGAAACTTTTCATAACTGTCCGACCGTGCGATACAACGAAGGCACAAGTTGGCCGGTTCAGGCAGGGCATGGTTGCATCGGCTGTAGCGAACCACAGTTCTGGGATACGATGACACCCTTTTATGAGCGTTTGCCGAATGTGCCGGGTTTTGGGATAGAGGCAACAGCCGATAAGATCGGCCTCGGCATCGCGGCAGCTACGACTGTGGCCTTTGGTGCTCACGGTGTTGCCAGTGCCCTGCGTAAGGGTGATGACATGGAATCTGATCAGGTGAAGAAGGAGGACTAAAATAATGGCGAAAAAGATAGTAGTCGACCCCATTACCCGCATTGAAGGCCATTTGCGGATTGAGGCACAAATCGAAGGGGGGCACATTCAGAACGCCTGGAGTTCTTCGACGGCCTTTCGTGGTATCGAAACAATTCTTAAGGGGCGAGATCCACGTGATGCCCATCATTTTACTCAACGATTCTGCGGAGTCTGTACCACGGTTCATTCGATGGCGAGTATTCGTGCCGTTGAAGATGCTCTCAAAATTCAGATTCCAGATAACGCTCGGCTGATTCGGAACATTATCATGGGCATTCAAAATGTTCAGGATCATGTTATTCACTTCTATCACCTGCATGCCCTCGACTGGGTTGACATCGTCAGCGCGCTTTCGGCGGATCCGAAAAAGACCGCTCAATTGGCCCAATCAGTTTCTGACTGGCCACTCAGTAGCGTAAAGTATTTCAAAGGGATCCAGGATCGCATCAAAGCCTTTGTTGGGACTGGACGACTCGGGCCCTTTTCAAATGCCTACTGGGGACATAGCGCGTATAAATTACCAGCTGAAGCCAACTTGATGGCGGTCGCCCACTATCTGGAAGCACTTGAGTGGCAGAAAGATGTCATCAAGATTCATGCGATTCTCGGTTCTAAAAATCCGCACCCACAGACTTTTCTGGTTGGTGGAATGGCGATTCCGATGGATCCGGATAGCCAGAATGCCTTGAATGCCGACAAGTTGGCGTTGATTGGCAAGCTGCTTAAAAAAGCCCGTAAGTTTGTTGAAAATGTATATATCCCTGACCTGCTGGCAGTCGCCTCGTTCTATAAAGACTGGGCTGCGATCGGTGGCGGCGTAGGGAACTACCTCTCTTATGGTGATTTCCCGATGGATAACAGTGGGGGAACAGACAACCTCTACTTCCAGCGCGGAGTGATCATGGGCAAGGACATTGCCAATGTGCTGGAGATGGATGAGAGGAAAATCACAGAATCTGTAACCAGCTCCTGGTATAGCTACAGTGATGGAGATGACAAAGGTAAGCACCCTTATGACGGTGAAACCACCCCCAATTATACAGGTCCTCAGCCGCCTTACGAGTTCCTCGATACGGATGGCAAATATTCGTGGGTCAAATCCCCCCGCTACATGGATCAACCGATGGAGGTTGGTCCCCTGGCTCGCGTGTTGGTGGCTTATGCCAGCGGTAATAAGGATGCTCAGGCGATCGTCGGTCACGTACTCAAGACCCTTGGTGTCGGCGCAGAAGCGCTCTTTTCAACCCTTGGACGTACCGCGGCGCGGGGGATCGATTGTCTGATGCTGGCACAGAAGACCGAACTCTGGTTGAAGCAACTGACCGACAATATGGGGCGTGGAATTCTCGAGGTTCATAATGCTGAGAAGTGGGATCCTTCAACCTGGCCGAAAGAGGCGCAGGGTTTTGGATACCATGAGGCCCCAAGAGGTGCATTAGGACACTGGATCCGAATCGAAAATGGTGCCATTAAAAACTATCAAGCGGTTGTTCCTTCAACCTGGAATGCAGGGCCGCGTGATGCTTCAGGTCAGATGGGCCCCTATGAATCTGCACTGGTGGGGACACCGATCGCCAATGAGGAGCAGCCTCTCGAGATTCTGCGGACTATTCACTCCTTCGACCCCTGTCTGGCCTGTGCCGTTCATTTGTATGATGGTCGAGGGAATGAGATTATCAAGGTCAGGGCCCTTTAGCGCGAGGAGGATCGATCATGCTGCAGATACGTTACGTCTGGGAATGGCCGGTACGCCTGACCCACTGGTTTAATGTCATCTCGATCATCGCTTTGGCGGTGACCGGAATCTATATTGGCAATCCTAACCTGTCAGTACCCCATACCAGCTCGTTTGTCATGGGTTGGATGCGTGTGGTGCATTTTGGATTTGCCTACCTGTTTGCTATTTCAGTGATTGTACGGCTAATCTGGATGTTTTTTGGCAACCGTCATGCTCGCTGGAAGGCCTTTATTCCTTGGGCATCGAAAGATGGCTGGAGTCATATCATAGGTACTTTCTCCTGGTACACTTTTTTGCGAAAGAAACCGCCTTATGTTGTTGGGCATAATGCCCTTGCAGCGATGGCTTATTCCTTTGTCTTTGCCCTCTTTGCTGTGCAGATCGTTAGTGGTTTCGCACTTTACGCCCAGTATGATCCTAATGGTCTCTGGTTCAGTCTGACAGCACCACTGATGAACCTCTTCGGTAATCAGGTCCTGAGGTTGACCCACCATATGATTACATGGCTGCTGATCGGTTTTGCCATCCACCATGTTTACAGTGCCTGGTTGATGGATGTGAAAGAGAAGAATGGAACCTTGAGTTCGATTTTCGGGGGTTACAAATTTATAGACCCGAAGGATCTCTGATGGCGATTCTGGTGATGGGTCTGGGCAATATCCTGATGAGTGATGATGGTCTAGGCAGTCGTGTGATCAGTGAACTGGAAAGGCGTTTTTTGCCCTGTGAACAAGTCAGTTTGATTGATGGTGGAACTCTGGGCCTTGATTTGCTGCCACGCCTTGAAGGGGTCGACAAATTATTAATCATAGATGCGTTGCAGATGGGGGCGGAACCGGGCCTTGTTTTTCGTCTTGAGGGGGAGGAGGTTCCGCGAGCTTTTGCGAATAAACTCTCCGTCCACCAGATGGGGCTGCAGGATCTGTTGGCCGTAGCAGAACTTCAGGGTCATTTACCCCGCGAACTGGTTGTTATTGGCGCGCAGTCGGCCGAGATAGAGATGGTGATGAAGCTTTCCCCTCCAGTTGAAGCCGCATTTGACAGAGTTATTTCAGCGGTTCTCGCTGAACTTGCGTCCTGGGGACAGCCACTGCAGGCTGCCTAAATCCTGAAGAAAATGTTTATTTGAAATTTGGGGGTCACCGAACCGTGGCCCCTTTTTTTTACAGGAGCGATTGATGCATAAAATATGTATCACGCTGGTGATGGCAGCGCTGTTCATCCTTATGTGTGGTTGTAATGCTTCAAAAAAAAATGAACTGCCGATTCCTCCTGTGGATCTTTTAGGGAACACTGAAAGAATTGTACATGGTCAGCAGCTGTTCGCCGCTCATTGTGCAGAATGTCATGGCAGTATTGCAGAAGGTCGTACTCAACGTGCTGCCAGACTAACACCCTTTCCTCCAGATTTTTATGAAATACGCTATCGGAAAGCGCTACCAGGTTATCTGTATCGGCGTATTGAACAGGGTCGTAAAATGGAACCCTTTCGTTCGCGTGGTTCCGTAATGCCGCCCTGGAGGAGGCACTTGGATCAGGAGCAGATCTGGTCGCTGGTTGCTTTTATCCGCAACCGAGCTGGCGTGAATGTTCTCAAGTAAAAACAGTGATTTAGACTTACGACCATCTACGCTTATTTTCGAATTAGTGCATCCGTTTTATCCTGACTAAAAAAACACGCCAATACGTTGTCACAAGACCAGGTTTGCGCTATAGTTCGGCCGTTTACATGAACAGTATTTTTACGGGCTGATCCTAGTATTCTGAATCGATCCGCTCTCTTTATTCCATTTTTCTTCAGGGAGTTTCAAATGAGTCAATTACAGGCAGCAGATCTGGGGTTGAAGACTGTTGGTGCCCTTTACCACAATCTTGACTACGATGAACTTTTCAAGCATGAGCAGGATCGTCAGGAAGGGGCCGTTTCTGAAAATGGGACCATGATGGTTGATACTGGTAAATTTACCGGGCGCTCACCTAAAGACAAATACTTTGTCAAGCAGGCTCCATCGCAGGACAATATCGCCTGGGGAAAAATCAACCAACCGGTCAGCGCTGAAATTTTTGATGAACTCTATGCTGATACCGTTGAATATCTCTCCGGTAAAGATCTCTATGTCACTGACGGCTATAGTGGGGCTAACCCCGACACGCGCAAATCGGTTCGTTTCATCACCGAAATTGCATGGCAGTCTCATTTCGTCAAGAATATGTTCATTCGTCCTGCCGCTTCAGATCTTCCCGGTTTTGCTCCAAACTTCAGAGTCTACAATGCCGCTGGAATGCCAAACGAAAAATGGCAAAAGCATGGGCTGAATTCAGAAGTTTTTGTCATCTTCAGCGTTGAGAAGAATATCGCCATTATCGGTGGTACCTGGTATGGCGGTGAGATGAAAAAAGGGATCTTCACCATGATGAACTATTGGCTGCCACTGGAGGGTATTCTCTCCATGCACTGCTCAGCCAATGTTGGTAAAGACGGTGATGTCGCTCTGTTCTTTGGACTTTCAGGCACCGGTAAAACCACCTTGTCAACAGATGCCAAGCGCAAGTTGATCGGTGATGACGAGCACGGTTGGGACAGTGCTGGGGTCTTCAACTTTGAAGGCGGCTGTTACGCTAAAACCATCAATCTCTCTGCTGAAAATGAGCCAGAGATTTTTGGAGCGATCAAGCGGAACGCCCTGCTGGAAAACGTCGTATATGACGATGCTGGTGTCATCGATTATGATAGTTCAGCCAAAACCGAGAATACCCGGGTCTCCTATCCGATTGAGCACATCGATAACCACGAGCCAACCCTTAAGGCGGGACATCCGCAGAATATTATCTTCCTGACTTGTGATGCTTTCGGCGTACTGCCTCCGGTCTCCAAGTTGACTAAAGAACAGGCGATGTACTACTTCCTCTCCGGTTATACCGCCAAGGTTGCAGGGACTGAGCGCGGCGTTACCGAGCCGAGCGCGACTTTCTCAGCCTGCTTCGGTGAGGCTTTTTTGCCTCTGCATCCAACGGTTTACGGCAAGCTGCTGGGTGAGAAGATGGCTGAGCATGGCGTCAACGCTTATCTGGTCAATACCGGCTGGGTCGGCGGTGGTTACGGCGTTGGCAAGCGGATGAGTATCAAGGCCACTCGCGCTTGCATCAATTCTATTCTTGACGGCTCGATCAACAACGCAGACTTTGAGAAGACTCCGTTCTTCCAGTTGAGCATCCCCAAGGAACTCGCTGGTGTTGATACTAACCTGCTTAATCCACGTAATGCCTGGACTGATAAATCACGCTTTGATGCGACTGCTCAGAAGCTGGCTAGCATGTTTGTCGATAACTTCAAAAAATATGTGATTGAGGGAGATGTTGACTTTACTCAGCATGGTCCCCAAATCTAATTTTCGGCCATAGATATGAAGTTTGGAAGGCGACCGATTAAATCGGTCGCCTTCTTTTTTGCAGCCAAACCAAACTTGACAGAAACTAAAACAAAAATAATAATGTAAAGTTAAGTTTTGGGATGAACAGAGAATCTTTCCTTGCTGGATACTTTGAGATGAGAGTCGGTGAATTTGAGTTGATCGAGACAATTCGCCGACGCGCCAGAGTCGGGATCGAACTCAGCTTAGGAATCGGTGATGATTGTTCGTCTGTAGTCGTACCATCTGATCATGAGTTATTGACCAGCACGGATCTGTTACTTGAAGGTGTTCATTTTCGGCTCGACTGGACAGACATGTACAGCTTGGGACTTAAAGCCGTAGCGGTGAATGTCAGCGATCTTGCGGCCATGGGCGCTCGGCCTGTATCTCTGCATCTGGCCGTAGGCCTTCCAGCTCAGGTCAGTGAAAAGCAGGTTGAACAGTTTTTAGATGGCATCTTCGCAGGGCTTGAGCGCTACCAGGTTTCGCTCGCAGGAGGGGATACCTGCAGAGCTGAGGGACCAATGGTGATCTCCGTTACTGCACAGGGGTTTTGCCATAAAGATCAGTTTATCAGGCGGGACGGAGCAAGGGTTGGTGATGATCTCTGGGTGTCAGGTACGCTGGGTGACAGCGGGCTCGCTTTGCGGTTGTTGCAATCAGGCCAAAAACTCTCTCCCTTTTTTGAGGAGCGCCATCATCGCCCGGTAGCGAGAACTCTTTTGGGGCAAATCCTGGGCTCTCGCGGGCTGGCTACGTCCATGCTTGATCTCTCAGATGGCTTAAGCGGTGATTTAAGTCATCTACTAAAAGCTTCTGCTGTCGGAGCACGGGTTGAACTAGACCGACTCCCACTCTCACAAGAGTTTGAGGTAGAATTGCAGAAGGATCAAGCCGTATTTGATCTGGCGATTTGCGGTGGGGAAGACTATGAACTGCTTTTCACTGCACATTCTGAACAAAGGTCAGAAATCGAGAAGCTCTCGGTTGAAATTAGTCTGCCGTTACATCGGATTGGTGAGATGACCTCTTGTCCCGAACTGCAACTTTGTCTGGCTACTGGCCAGAGATATCAGCCCCATATCAGTGCTTTTGATCATTTCAGTTCGGCAGAGGGTATATGTCTTGAATGATATGTCAATCGAAGGCAGTGAGCCTTTATCAAAATATCGATCTGATCAGCTTTTTGTCGGCAGTGATATCTGCGACGAATCATTTGCCAAAATTCGAAATATCCTTTTCGATGGCCGCGGTTTCGATCTGGACGGTTATAAGGACCGCTGCATCAAACGACGCATTGCCGCTAGAATCCGGAATCTGGGTTATCGGCAAATTGAAGACTACATAGAGCTTTTGCATAATAACGATGTCGAGCAGGAGCAACTTCTTGAGGCTCTGACTATTCATGTTTCACAATTTTTTCGAAATCCGTCGACTTTTTCTGTGCTGGAAGAGACAATTTTACCGGAACTTTTGCAATCACGTCGTGGGATCGGCGAGATCAGGGTTTGGAGTGTCGGTTGCGCCGGTGGTGAAGAACCCTATTCGATTGCACTCCTCCTGGATGAGTTGTGCCGACCGACTGACAAGGTTTCGATTCTCGGCACCGACGTCAGCGCTGATATTTTGAAAAAAGCTCGTAGCGGGCTATATGAAACGCATCGACTGGTCGAGGTCCCCAATCCGGTCTTGGCTAAATATTTTATTCAAGAGGGTGTACGGTATCGTCTTGATGGTCGCATTCTCAACAAGGTACGCTTTTTCAGGCATAATATCTTGCAGGATCGCCCCTTCCCGCGGATGGATTTGATTCTTTGTCGCAATATGCTGATCTATTTTTCGCGAATGGAACAGGAGCGAATTCTGCGCATCCTGGCAAACGCACTTGCGCCGGAAGGATTGCTGGTGCTGGGACGGGCTGAAACTATGGTTAATGAAAGTCGAGAACTCTTTACCTGTGTTGACCCGGTGGAACGTATCTATCGGAAACGGGATGAAGAGATCTGCATCTCTGATACTTAGACATAAGTTGGTGTAAAAAAGACATGCCTCTGGGCGGGAGAAAGTTCCATGCGCATCGAAATCAGTCACAAGTTTGTTCTCGGATTTGTCGTGGTGGTGGGGTCGATCGTTTTTCTAAACTATCTGGTTCCGACAATCGGCATTATCCCCGAAGGTTTTCACCAGTTTGTTTCGACTCTGGGTGCGATATTGGTCGGTTTGATCTTTGGTTGGATTTTTTCCAAAGCCTTTACCTCAAATATCGGGGTGTTGACGACCGGAGCTGATCGCCTCAGTCATGGCGATTTGAGCCGTAAGCTCAAGCTACGCAAAAGCCTGGTGTCAGATGAAACGGAAGACCTTGCTGATTCTCTTAATCAGATGGTTGAAAGTCTGCGCAGACTGGTAGGGAAAATTCGCAATTCATCGATGCGGGTAAACGAGTCATCTCAGGGCTTGAGTGCTTCTGCCGAGGAGATGACAGCTTCGTCCCACGAGGTGGCCGGAGCTATTGAGCAGATCAGCCGTGGAGCAGAGACCCAGGCCGAAATGGTCGAACGGGTTTCTAGGGTTATTCGCGAAATGGCAGATTCAATCGAGAAGATTACCGCCTCCAGTCAAGTCCTTTCGTTGTCGGCTGAACAGACAACCCAAACGGCAAAGGACGGTGGAAGGTTAACCGATACGACACTTGAGAAGATGAAACATATTTTGAGTGTTGTCGAAAACAATAGTCAGCAGATGGTTTCTTTTAGTGAACATGTGCAGAAGATCGGCTCGATAATCGGGGTCATAACCGGCATTGCGCAGAAGACAAACCTGCTGGCGTTAAATGCGACAATTGAAGCGGCGCGGGCCGGGGAGTATGGCCATGGTTTCGCCGTCGTTGCTGAAGAAATTAGCAAACTCGCCGACAGTACCAGTGAATCGGCGGGCGAAATTACCCGCTTGATCGATACGACCCGCGAGGAGAGCCAGCGAGTTCATCAGTCAATGCTCGAAAGTGTCCGTTCGATCGATGAGGGGCGTGCAGCGATCGATAGTACCAGCGGGGTCTTTTTGGCAATTATCGAGAAGGCCGAAGATGCACAGTCCAAGGCGAACAGTATCACCGGGCTGGCTGAAAAGCAGAATCGGGGGTCAGGAGATATTGTCACAGCAATCGAAGAGATTGCCCGGGTTGCCGAAGATAACGCTGCTGGCACCGAGGAGGTCTCGGCCGCAACGGAAGAGCAATCTGCCTCAATGGAGGAACTGACTTTCGCGTCCCAGAAACTGGCTCAACTTGCCGATGAGCTGTTGACTTCGGTCAGTAGCTTTAATCTCGGTAGTGATGGAGACACTGACAGCTGATGACGCTACTTTTGCCCTTCATGCTCGGGGAAGAACGCTACGGCTTGAAACTGACCGATATCCAGGAAGTGATTGAAGATGCCGAACGGCATTACTTGCCCGCTGCTCCGGCAGCGTTCATCGCAGCGGTTAATGTTCATGGTCGGATCCTGCCCGTACTTGACCTCCCTCTGTTTCTAGGCTTTCCTCCAGCCCATTGGAGTGAGCGTATGATCGTTCTGGCCCAACGTGATTTTCCGGTGGTTCTGGCGGTTGATCAGCTTGAACCACTTCTGAGTGTTGAGCTTGAACAGGTGACTCTAACCCAGAGTGATGCCCCAAGTGACTGCATTAATGGAGTGCTTAACTGGCAAGGCCAGATGATCAGTTTACTTGACCTTGAGCAGCTCCATAAGGCCGTTCAAGAACTTTGTTTTCCCCCTGGAGGTAACCATGCCACAGCGCGTACTGATCGTAGATGATGCTCTGTTTATGCGTCATCTGTTACGCGATATCTTTTCATCTGCAGGCTGGGACGTTGTCGGCGAGGCCGCTAACGGCAATGAAGCCCTTCAGCAATATCAGGAATTGAGGCCCAACCTAGTGACAATGGATATCGTTATGCCCGAGCGCAGTGGGATTGATGCGCTACAGGATATTCTGGCGCTTGATTCCGATGCAGTCGTGATCATGTGTAGCGCATTAGGTCAGGAGAGTATGGTTATGGAGGCTATCCATAACGGGGCCAAGGATTTTATTGTCAAGCCTTTCCAACAGGAACAGGTCCTTGAAATCGTGTCACGAATCTTCGGATAAAATTTGACATGGATATGTTGAAATATAAAGCAATGTTCCTCACCGAAGCGCAAGAGCACCTGCAGAAAATGGGGAGCTTGCTGGTCGATGTTGAAGCAGACCCGAACAACCGCAGCGGGATTGATGCCCTGTTCCGTGAAGCGCATTCCATCAAAGGGATGGCTGCCTCGATGGGCTATCTGCAGACGGCCGAACTTTCGCACCATCTCGAAGATTCCCTCGACCTTTTTCGTCAGCAAGGAGAGATTTCTGCTGAGGCGATTGATCACATGCTTGCGGGAGTCGATCTCATTGAGCTTCTACTGGCGGATATCGACGCTGGCCGCGAAGAGCGCAACGTGCAAAGTTTTTGCACCGGCGTTAATCCGATCGATGAACTTGCTGAAATTGCGGCCGAAGGGAGCCAACCGGTTGGTGAAGAGTCGCATCTTCAAATTAGTCTTCAATTGCACGATAAAGTTGTTTCCCCAGCAGCTCGTCTGTTGGTTATAACCAGGCAGTTGACGAAGTTTGGCAAGATTTTGCACTCTGATCCGACTGAAGAGCAGATTCTGCGTGGCGGTAATTCTCGACAACTTGTTGTGCTTGTCCAGTCGCGTTTAGCGGTCAACGAGATTAGATCCTGTCTGGAAAACTATTCTGAGATATCCCATGTAGATGTTGAAGCACCAGAGACTAAGACTGCTGAATCCAGTGCTGGCGCTGGAGCCACGGTGCGGGTCGGTACTGACTTGCTCGATCGATTTATCAGTTTGACCGGAGAACTGATTACAAACCGCTATATGCTACAGAGTGCGGCTGGTGAGAAGGATTGGGGTTTGCTGAGGGATGGCCTGGGTCGCTTAGGTCGCCTGGTCAAGGATCTTCATCATCAGGTTCTTCAGGTCCGCATGATGCCGATCGACAGCGTAACCGGAAGGCTCCCCCGTCTGGTACGCGATCTGGCGCGAAAATCGAACAAGGAGATACGCTTTGAGCTCGAGGGAGGCGGAATCGAACTGGATAGAGCTATTCTGGAAGAGTTGGGCGACCCCTTGATCCACCTGGTGCGGAATGCGGTTGATCATGGTATCGAAGAGCAGGGAACTATTACCTTGCGCGCCTGGCGTCAACGTGATCAGGTTATGCTGCAAGTTGCTGATAATGGCCGCGGGATGGATCCTGCAATGTTGCGCCAAAGTGCGGTTCAAAAAGGGTTGATTAGTCCTGCCCAGGCCGAGTCGATGCGGGATTATGATGTTCTGCAGTTGGTTTGTCTGCCAGGATTTTCGACCGCCAGTGAGTTGACTGAGACCTCAGGGCGCGGCGTTGGAATGGATGTTGTTAAGGCTGCAGTTGAAAAGCTCGGCGGTGTTCTGCATATCGATGCAGCACCTGGCCGCGGCACCCGGTTTACCCTCAAGCTTCCGCTGTCGGTTGCAATCATCAAGGTCTTGCGGATCAATGTTGATGCTAAACAGGTGGCATTACCGATTACGCGGGTTCTGCAAACCATAGAAGTCGAGCGCGGCCAGATTCAAACCAGTGGCAAGCAACGAGTTTTTTCATTTAATGAAGAACTTCTCCCTCTGGTTTCCTTGCGTAAGATTTTGAATCTCCCTATACCAAAGGCTGCAGAGCGGGTGGCCGTAGTGGTTACCGAAGTCCTCGGGCGTAAGATTGGTCTGGTTGTTGATGGTTTTGCTGGGCAGAGCGAAGTTTTTGTGCAGGGCTTACCCAGCCCAATCGATCGACTCCGTGGATTGAGCGGCGGTACAATCCTGGGTGATGGCCGGATTGTTTTTATCCTCGATATCCAAGGGTTGCTGGAACGGAAGCGTTAACCTTTGTGCTGGGATTAAATATTGGTGGCTGAAAAACTCAATTCACAACAGCAGCTGAGTCTGAACAAGACCATACAGGCCGCGCTTGACCGCTCAGCGGCGGCGCTGAAACAGATGCTGGGTGGCGAAATAAGAATAGGGGTTGCTTCAGCATCTTTACGGCCCGCAGGCGTTTGTGTGCGACTCGGATTGAATGGCGCGCTGGAGGGTGAACTATATATCGACCTGCCGGAGAATATGGCGGTTGAAATCGTTAAAACACTGACGGACGGGAGGGAGCTCTCCCTGCTTGATGAAGTCGCGCGCTCGATATTGATGGAGCTGGGGAATGTTCTGGCTTCGGTCTTTGTCGGCTATTTCGATCAATACCGAGGCATAAGAACACTGCCTACACCACCCGAGCTAAGCCTTGTCCCGCGGGATATCCCGGTGTTTGCTGAGGTTTTCATTGCGGAACTCTCCTGGAGTAAAAGTCGACAGCAGGGTGAAGTTTTGATCGGCCTGGAGCGCTCAGCGCTGAACATCTTGCTTGCGGGCTAGCAGGCCAGCTTAAGGGGAAAGATTTTTGCAGGTCGTAAAGGCTGAAAACCTGATAGACTCGAAAATATGATGACTAGATCAATCAGCTTTGGAGGAGATTGAAATGAAAAAATACTTGTTTCTGTTGTTTCTGCTGTTCCCTGGAGTCTGTAGCGCGGCAAATATCAGCCTGAATGATGTCGCTAATGCGTTGCAGAATCCATTCAAGTCCGATGTGGTTAAGGCGCGTGGCACCGACAAGTCCGGTATTTTTGATTTTCAAGGGGATTTCTTTCAGCAGTCGCAGATAGCAGCGATTGAACGTGTTCAGCGCGGCCGCGGTCTTGTCAGTTTCCGCTTCGATTATCGCGGAACCAGCAGCGTTCCGCTGGCCATGTTCCGTTGGGAGTATCAGGAACCGACTCAGCAGGAAGTTGTTTCAAACGGGCAGAGTATGTGGGTCTATCTGCCCGAAAACAGACAGGTGATCCTCAGCGATATCCAGCAGGTCACTCAGCAGCGCTCGGATAATCCCATGACATTCCTGACCGGGCTGGGGAACCTTTCACGCGATTTCTCAGTTCGCTGGGCGATGCCCGATCATGATCAAGATGGCAACTACGTTCTCGAATTGAAACCTCGGCGGGTCTCCAGTTTGATTCGGTCGCTGCAGATTGTGGTTGATCGACAAGCGGTTATCGATTTTGTTGAGAATAATCAGGTCGGAAATTACTTCCCGATTATGGCCACCACTGTGCTCGATCCGGCGGATAACAGCACGACCATCGAATTCTCCAATATTGCTTTCAATCGGGGGCTTTCGGCGGGATTTTTCGAATTTACCCGCCCGGCCGGGGTAGAGGTGGTGCGTCCTACGGGATCAGAGATGGGGTTCTAGGCGCGGAAGTCTTAGTCTGCAAAGGTTTTCCACGGACCTATAGCCAGTTTTCAGGACCGCCCCGGATCTTTTATCCGGGGCGGTCCTGTGTTATAAGTCATTGATTCTGGGTCTATTCCAGACAAATTAAGACAGAAGGAGCTAATGAAATGCCGAGTTTTGACGTGGTATCCAAGGTTGATATGCAAGAGATCGATAATGCCGTGAATCAGGCGGTCAAGGAGATCGGGACGCGCTACGATTTCAAGGGGACGACCAATGAAGTTGAGCTCTCCGCCGAAGGTTTAAAAATTCTGGCTGCCGATGAGTACAAGCTCAAGGCGATCAAGGACATTCTGATTGAAAAACTGGTGCGGCGTAACGTCTCACCCAAGTGTCTGAATTACGGGACCGAGGAGAACGCTTCGGCCGGGGCGGTGCGTGTTAAGGCGACACTTGTTCAGGGGATCAGCAAGGAGAAGGGCAAGGAGATTATCAAACTGATCAAAGAGACCAAACTCAAGGTTCAGGCTCAGATCATGGAGGAGCAGGTCCGGGTCACCGGTAAAAAGCTGGATGATCTGCAGGCCGTGATGCAGCTCCTGAAACAGAAAGACCTGGATGTCGAACTTCAATTCGAAAATATGCGCTCCTGATCTGTCAGGAGCGGTACGTTACTTATCAGGAAACTCCGTGAAAAAATTGAAAATCAGTCTGGTCAGTCTCGGTTGTCCAAAGAATCTGGTCGATGCCGAGGTTATGCTCGGACACCTGCCTCAAGAGCGTTTTGAGATTATTGCCGAAGACGCCCTCGCCGATATTATTGTCGTCAACACCTGTTCGTTTATTCAAGACGCCAAGGAAGAGTCGATCGAGACGATTCTGGAGGTAGCGGATCATAAGCAGACTGGACGTTGCCGCATGTTGATTGTCAGTGGTTGTTTGCCCCAACGCTATCAGGATGAATTGGCTGAGCAACTGCCGGAAGTTGATCTCTTTATGGGGACCAGTGATGCACCGCGGATTGTCGATCTAATCGAGCGTCAGCTCGGCCTGAGCGAGACGACAACCGAGATCAGCATCCCGGACTATCTGTATGACCACAGTACGCCGCGGCTCAATTCCTCGCCATTTTACACCAGCTATATCAAGATCGCCGATGGCTGCTCCAATCATTGCTCCTACTGCATTATCCCGCAACTGCGCGGTGTGTTACGTTCCAGAAGCATCGATTCAGTGGTCGCCGAAGCTCGGGCTTTGGCCGACAAAGGAGTGCGTGAGATTAATCTGATTGCCCAGGATATTACCGCCTATGGCGCCGATCGTGAGGATGGTGCTGCGATTGAGCCTCTGCTGCGAGAGCTGGTTAAAATCGAAAAGATCGACTGGATCCGCCTTTTGTACGCTTATCCAGACGGTATTAGAGACGAGTTGATCAATCTTATCGCCAGCGAAGACAAAATCTGCAACTACCTGGATATCCCGCTGCAACACATCGATGATCAGATTCTCAAGCAGATGAACCGCCGTCTCGATGCGGCCGGGATGCATAATCTGTTAGTGCGTTTGCGGCAGAAGATCCCCGATCTAACCCTGCGCACCTCGTTCATTGTCGGTTTTCCAGGCGAAACTGCGGCCCAGTTTGAGCAACTCCTCCGGTTTGTCAAAGAGGGGCATTTTGAACGGGTCGGCGTCTTCAGCTATTCGCGTGAAGAGGGGACCAGTGCCGCTCGGTTCGCCGGGCAAATTCCGGCGCGGACCAAAAAAAGCCGCCTGAATCGCTTGATGAAAGCGCAGGCCGCGGTCTCTCTCAAGCTCAATCGTCAGCGGATAGGCCGGATTGAAAAGGTTCTGATTGAAGGGCTGAGTGATGAGACCGATCTGCTTTTGAAAGGGCGCAGTGCCGGGCAGGCGCCGGATGTCGATGGTTGCTGTTTAATTACCGACGGTCACGCTGAAGTCGGACAGATTGTTGACCTGCTCATTACCGATGCGACTGAATATGAACTGATCGGTGAAATAGAGGACGAGTCTACGTGTTGAGACGACCCCTGGCGCTGATCGCAGCGCTATTGTTGATTCTTCTTATCTCTTGGTCTCTGCGACCTAAGCCATCAGCTGAAGTCGCGCGTACGGCTTTGATAATGGGGACTCTGGTTGAAATAAAAGGGGTTGGTCCTGACCAGAAGCATACAGAAGAGGCCATATCTGCTGCTTTCGATATAATGAAAAGTGAAGAGGCTCGTTTTTCGAGCCGGATCGAAACCAGTCAGATCTCAGCTATTAATCGTAACAAGGGTGCGCTTGAAGCCGACCCCGAGGTCCTGTTTGTCTTGCAATTGGGGCAGCAGATTTCCCGGCAGTCGGCGGGTGCCTTTCATATGGGGCTGGGCCGGTTGATCAAGCTCTGGGGTTTTGAGGCCGTTAATCCCAGGGTTCCCGAGACGCAAGCGATCAAACAGCTGCTGCCAGCTTTTACGCAGGATGCTGTCTCGATGGCTGGCACCGGGGTCGAACGGACAGATCCGCGCATCCAGCTTGATCTCGGTGGGATCGCCAAGGGCTATGCCGTTGATCGAGCGCTCGAAGTGCTGCGGGCATCCGGTCTGCAATCGGCGAGTGTCAATGCTGGCGGCGATATTGGCCTGCTGGGTGGACATGGCGAGCGCCCTTGGAAGATCGGCATCCAACATCCGCGCAAACCAGGCGAGCTGCTGGCGACTTTGGAGTTGCGAGATCGTGCGATCGTGACCTCTGGGGACTATGAGCGCTTCTTCGAGATCGATGGAGTTCGTTATCACCATATTTTGAATCCACAGACCGGGCTCCCGGCGCGGGCTTGTCAAAGCGTGACGGTGGTCGCACCCAGGGTCGCTGAAGCCGACGCCCTGGCGACAGCAGTCTTTGTCCTCGGCCCGAACAAGGGCTTAGCGTTGCTCGAGAATTCCTCTGCGGTTGAGGGGTTGATCGTTGGCGCCGATGGCCAGGTCAAAGTCACTGCGGGGCTAAAGGGTCAGGTTCAATGGCGTTGAACTCACTCTGGGCGCGGATCACCAAAATCGACCGCCTGCTGATGTTGCTGCTCATCATGTTGGCGGTTGCCAGCTTGTGGCTATCACTCGGGCGCGCGGTTGGTCGTTCGGTGCTGATCTATGAGGGTGAGACACTCGCATTCACTGCCCCTCTCTCTCAGGACCGGCATATCGAACTGCAGGGTCCCCTGGGGGTGACCCAGGTTGAGATTTCTGCCGGTAAGCTGCGGATCATCTCTTCGCCCTGCCAGCGAAAGATCTGTATCGGGATGGGGGAAATACATCGTAGCGGTGATCTTTTGGCCTGCGTGCCAAATCGGGTGGTGGTACGGATTGAGGGAGAAGAGGGCGATTATGATCTCCTCAGTCGATGAGCAACAGAGTCTTGAGAAGACCCGGCAACGGGTCTTCATGGCGCTGTTCATCGCTCTGGCGATCGGCCTGCACACCTTCGAGGCGTTGTTGCCGAACCCGCTCCCCTGGTTTCGGATCGGCCTGGCTAATATTCTGGCTTTGACCGCCCTTTCTATCTACGGGCTAAGGGCGATGTGGGTGTTGAGCTTGAGCCGCATCTTTATCGGTAGCCTGCTGATCGGTAATCTGTTTGGTCCGGGCTTTCTGCTCTCATTGTGTGGTGGGGTTGGCGCCTGTCTGCTGATGAGTGGCGGGGCACTTCTGTTGCAGCGTGGGATCGGATTGGTCGGGTTATCGATTCTGGGTGCCAGCGGACATGTCTGCGGTCAGCTATTCATTGCCAGCCTGGTTGTCGTCCAACATCAGTCAATCTGGTTGCTTTTGCCAGCATTTTTGTTGTTTGCTCTGGTCAGTGGTGTGTTGAATGGTCTGGCTGCAGATCTACTGGTCGACTACCTGTTAGAGCATCCGGCCTTTGCCGCCTGCCGTAAAGGTTTTGGTTACCATCATGCAAAAGGATAGAACTATGCGTAATCTCTGTTTGTTGTTGATCTGTTTTTCGCTGACGGCCTGTGTTGCAGGGACTGGCACAAGTTCGAAGTACAGAGCACCGATTCCGGCAGGGGTCGTATTATCCTTTCCGCAGCTGCGCGCTGAGCTGGCAAAAATTCCCGGGATACAGGTTGCCGTTGGAGAGCCGCTGGTCGCCAGCTTTCCGGCAGGCGTTCTGTTTGCACAAGGTTCAGTTCTGCCGATGCCAGGGGGCACTGAGCCGTTGGATGCTTTATCTACTCTTGTCAAACGCTCTGGGAAGAGTTGGGCAATAAAGCTTCGAGCTGATAGCGATGAGGGTCAACTCTACGATGCTCAACTGGTGAGCAAGCGGGTTAAACTCATAAAAACCTACTTTAAGAGTTCTGGTGTAAACTTGCGAAAATTATCAATAACTGCTGTTGCAGAAGCAGGTGCTTCTCTTGAGCTGAGACCGATTCAATAGGGAAACTATTCACCGCAGGAGAGATAAATGAAAGTCATTTTACCAGTCGCAGGTAAGGGAACCCGCCTGCGGCCACATACTCATACTAAAGCCAAGTCGCTGGTCCATGTCGCGGGCAAGACGGTGCTGGAACATATCATCACCCGGTTGCAACCCCTGAATGTCAGTGAATACCTGTTTATCACCGATGAAAATGGCCAACAGATTGAAGATTTCATGGCGCGTAAGTTTCCGGAATTGAAATGTCGCTATTTTGTCCAGCAGCAGCGCCTCGGCCCTGCCCACGCCGTGGCCTTGGCTTCGCCTGCTGTTGCTGAAGATGAAGACCTGCTGGTCGTGTTCAACGACACCATCTTTGTCACCGACTTAAGCAGCATTCCTGAACTATGCGCAGATGCCGATGGCTTAATTTATTCTAAAGAAGTCGAAGATTATCAGCGATTCGGGGTCAATGTCGTGCGGGACGGGCGGATTGTCGATATGGTTGAGAAGCCCGAGACTCCCGTTTCGCGGCTCGCCCAGGTCGGCCTCTACTACCTGAAGGATGGACGCAAGTTTATCGATTATATTGAGCAGACGATTGTGGCCGGCGAAACTGTTAAGGGAGAATATTACTTACCCGCAGTTTTCATGCGGATGATTAGTGATGGAATGACATTGCACGCGCCAGAGATCGACGCCTGGCTCGATTGCGGTAAGCCGGAAACCCTGCTTGAGACCAACCGTTTCCTGCTGCGAGGGCGTCATCATATTCATGGTGAAGTCGAGAATACGGTGCTGATTGAACCGGTGCATATCGAACAGGGAGCTTTTGTTAAAGATTCAATTCTCGGCCCGAACGTCTCCGTTGCCGCTGGGAGTCGAATTGAAAAAAGTGTGATCTCCAATTCGATTATCAACGCTGAAAATCGGGTCACCAATATGGTTCTTGATCAATCTCTGTTGGGTGATGCCGTGACGCTGATCGGCTCTCCCCGCCGAATGAACATTGGTGATCATTCTATTATTGAGATGGATCAGTAAAGGCCTGTCGTGAGTGGAATGACAATCGAACAGCTGCTCCCCTATCTGTTGCCGCCCCTGCTCGGGGCGGTGATCGGCTATGTCACCAATTACATCGCGATTCGCATGCTTTTTCGCCCGCTGAACGCTTGGCGAATTCTGGGAATCCGTGTGCCACTCACGCCGGGTATCATCCCTGGCAAGCGTGGCGAACTGGCGCGCAAGATGGGGGATATGGTCGGTGATCATCTGCTGACCGCTGATGATGTCGGGCGTGCATTTGCTAAAGATAGCATCCAGCAGGAGCTGCGATTGGCGGTGACCGACAAGCTCGGCCGCTTCCTCGACCGCGAACTGGGTCCGCTGGAAAGCCTGGTTCCTGAGCGCTTCCGCCCCCGTTTTCGCGAACTGGTCGATCTGCTGCGTGGCAAGTTCGCCAAGTTGGTCTTCGATTACCTGCAGACCGATGGTTTTGAGCTCCGGCTGCGTGATTACCTGCAACGCCAGGGTGATCAGCTGCTGGCCGGGGATCTGGCTCGCTTCCTGACTCCGGCGCGTTATCAGCAATTGCAAACTCATCTCGATAACAAGCTCAGCAGCTTTTTTCAGTCGCCGCGACTGGCCGAGACTCTCGGCCATTATATCGATCACAAGACCGAGACCCTCTTTGCCAGCGAACGTCCATTGCGTGAGCTGCTACCGCCGGAGTTGGTTGAGCTGTTGCTGAATCAGCTCGAGCGCGAATTGCCACCCTTGGTAGATCGTTTCGGCGGCATGCTCTACGATCCAGATTTTCGTGAACGGCTGGTTGCCAAGGGGAAGGGCGCTATCGACTCCTTCCTCGATTCCTTGGGCGGACTGGCTGGATTGCTCAGTGGCTTCATGGATCTTAACAAGATTTACGACAAGATCCCCGAGTTTCTTGACAAGGCGGGTGATGAGATCGCTGGCTGGTTGAAAGAGGAGAAGACCCAGCAGCAGTTGGCCACCATGATGCGCGAGCGGATCGACAGCTTGCTCGATAAGCCCCTGTCCGCCTACCTGGAGAATCTCTCCTACGATAAGGTCAGCGGCATGCGCCGTTTTGTGCGTGAACAGGCGATAGCCGCTGTGCAGTCACGCCGCACCACCGAAGCCGCCCTCGGATTGACCGAAACCGCCATTGAGCGGCTTAAAGATCGCTCCTTCGATAGCCTGCTGCGCAGCAGTCTGCCCGACGGCAGCCTCGAACGGGTGCGCGAGCAGTTGGCCGATCGCCTGCTCGAACTGCTCCGTTCACCCCAGGCGCGGCAAGCTTTGGAGACTGTGTTGCTCGAACAGAGTGAAGAATGGCTTTATCGTAAGCCGCTCGGGCTACTTTCGGCCAAGATGCCGACCGATCTGCGCCGCGAGCTGGAAACCGCGCTCTGCCAACTGGTCGAGGATTTGATCAAGAAAGAAGCCCCTCGACTGGTCGAAACCCTCAACGTACAGCGCATGGTCGAAGAGAAGGTTAACGGTCTGGATCTGATGCAGGTCGAAGGCCTGTTGATGGGGATCATGCAGGAGCAGTTCAAATACATCAATATCTTCGGTGGTCTGCTCGGATTTGTCATCGGACTGCTCAACCTCTTGCTCCTGAGGTTGGTCTGATTTTAAACTGATCGCGTAGGTTCATCTGAGAAAGGGCTGCTAGTTTGGTCGATGATGCTGAGTTGAAAGCACAACTGAAGAGGGTTCTCTCCGCGGTAGAACAGCTGCTGCCTCCGATCGCTGAACCGATTAACTGGCAGAACTGCTATGCCGCCAGCTGGCGCCGGCACTCGCTGACCGGGTACTTGCACCCGGTTGACGTCCTCGATCCGGTCCAGCTTGATGAACTTCTCGGTATCGACGCGCAGAAACAGCTGCTCGAAGAGAACACCCGCCAGTTTATCGATGGCTTCCCGTCTAACAATATCTTGCTTTGGGGGACGCGTGGCACCGGCAAGTCGACCCTTGTCCGTGCCCTGCTTAATCGCTACGCCGTGGAAGGGCTGCGGGTGGTTCAGATCGACAAGGACGATCTGGTTTACCTGCCCGATATCTTCGCCGCCATCCGGACCCAGCCCTATCGTTTTATCCTGTTGTGCGACGATCTCTCCTTCGAATCCGGCGAAGCCAGCTACAAAATGCTCAAGAGCGCACTCGATGGTTCGGTCTACGCTGCACCGGAAAACCTGCGGATCTACGTCACCTCCAACCGGAGGCATCTGCTCCCCGAATATGAAACCGACAACCTTGGTGCGAAGTTGGTCAAGAACGAGATCCATCACGGTGAAGGGGTTGAAGAGAAAATTTCGCTTTCTGATCGCTTCGGCCTTTGGGTGGCGTTCAACAGCTTCAGCCAGGATCAATACCTCGAGGTGGTCGAAAAGATCATCGCGCGCATCTGTACCCAGTATAAGATTCTCCCCTTCTGGGATGATGCTACCCGGCTGAGTGCCATCAGCTGGTCGCACGAAAAGAGTAAACGCTGCGGGCGGACAGCCTTGCAGTTTGCCCAACAGATTATCGGGCGCAGAATGAGGGAGGCCAAGAGATGAATGCATATTTCGCAGCGGGTTGTTTTTGGGGGGTAGAAAAGAAATTCTCTCTCTTGCCCGGAGTTGTTAAGACTGCTGTCGGCTATATGGGCGGCGATTGGTCCGACCCGACCTATCCGCAGGTGTGTAGCGGTGAAACCGGCCATGCCGAAGCGGTAGAGGTTGAATTTGATCCAGAGCAGATCAGCTACCAGGAACTGCTTAAATGCTTCTGGAAGATGCACAACCCGACCAGCCTTAATCGTCAGGGCTGGGACATCGGCACCCAGTATCGCAGTGCCATCTATTATGCAGATGAAACGCAAAAGCTGGCGGCAGAACAAAGCCGCAATGAAGAGAACGCCTCTGGACGATATGACGATCCAATCGTGACCGAGATCACTCTGGCCGGAACCTTCTGGCGCGCTGAGAAATATCATCAGCAGTATCTCGATAAACAGGCGAAGGGATCATGTTCTGGGTGATGTTGTAAGGACTTAGGTTGAAATTGCGTTGCCTAGATCCACACCAATAATAAAGAGGACATACAGGATCAAACATATAACTTGAAATTATTCGGGCCGGTCAAATTGACCGGCCCATTTTAGTTTGTCAGCTGCACTTATCTTATTAAGATGAAATCAAAGTGTATCTATCATCGCTGGTTGCGCGGTGAAAACCTCAGTCAATATTTCGGCGTGCGCCTCTTTCAGCAGCCGTGGCCCGAAACTCTGGACGACCTTGGCTGACGACAGACTGGCGAGTCGACCAGCGTCGGGGAAGCTGTCGCCCCTGCTGAGCGAAAACAGGAAGGCACCAGCGAACATGTCTCCGGCGCCGTTGCTGTCGACCGCGGTGATCTCATGGGGCTCGACATGGTGGATACTTGCGCCGTCAAACAGCAGTGCGCCTTTGGCGCCGCGGGTAATCGCAAAGCATTTGGCAATCGGTTGCAGTGCGACAACGGCTGAATCGAGATCAGCACAACCGGTCCAGGACAGAGCTTCGGCTTCATTGCAAAAGAGCATGTCGACACCGCTACCGACCATTTCGGCCAAGCCCTCTTTGAAAAACTGGACCATCGCCGGATCGGAAAAGGTCAAAGCGGTTTTCACTCCAGCAGCTTCGGCAAGACGTTTGGCTTCAATTGCCGCGGCGCGTCCGGTAGGGGAGGTGACCAGATAGCCTTCGATGTAGAGGTATTCGGAGGCGGCAATGACTTGCGGGTCGAGTTCAGTCACCGAGAAGCCTTCGGAGATACCGAGATAGGTGTTCATCGTGCGTTCGGCGTCGGGGGTGACCATGACCAGACATTTGCCGGTTTTGCCAGCACCGCGACCATTGTCGGCGTTGCTGGTCACTCCGGCGGCGTGCATGTCGCGCAGGTAGAAATCGCCAGTTTCATCGGCGGCCAGTTTGCAAGAGTAGAAACAGGCGGCACCGAACTGGGCGGCGGCGATCACTGTATTGGCGGCTGATCCACCACAAGCCCATTTGCCGGGATGTCCTTCAAGTGCGGCGACCAGTTCGTCCTGACGCTGCTCCTCGACCAGGGTCATGACCCCTTTGTCTATTTCGCAGGCTTCGAGGAAGCTGTCTTTGACTTTGAATTCCATGTCGACCAGGGCGTTACCGATGGCGCAGAGCTGATATCGTTTCATCTGTAGTTTCCTTTAGGGTGAGCTGATTGGTTAAGAAAGAACACTCTAGCTAAATCTGTTGTCCGAGCCAACTGCTTTTCGAGATAACTGGTCAGTAGGCTTATTTTGCATCCCGTTCTGTTTTTTTTCAGTGGCTTGTGGTCTTACCTGCTTGAACTGCCGTTAAATCATTGAAATATCATTGCCTTTTTGTTTTACTCGATAAGCAACAGGTCTTCCTGATTTATAACGTTTCAGAATTTATTAAAGTGCCAGGGAGTCGTCAGGCTGAAATCTCCAAATAAACAACGAATACGCAATATCATGGGAACCGGTCTCTTTCTGCTGCTGGTTGCCCTGGTGTGCCGCGGCTTCTATGTAGGCGCCGAAAACCTCGGCTATAACTGGCAGTGGTATCGGATTCCGCGATATTTTGGCACCTTTGAGCCGGTGGGCTGGCGAATAGGACCGCTGCTGAGCGGTCTGTTGATCACCCTGAAGGTGGTGATAGTCAGTCTACTGCTCTCGTTGTTTGTCGGACTACTGGTCGCGCTAATGCGTCTTACCCGCAGTCCTGTAGCACGGTGCCTTGCCAGCTGCTATCTGGAACTGGTGCGCAATACTCCTCTGCTGGTGCAGATTTTTCTGATCTACTTTGTGCTGGCGCCGATCCTCGGCATCGAACGCTTTGCTGCCGCGGTGCTGGCCCTCAGCTTGTTTGAGGGTGCCTATGCCTCGGAGATTTTTCGCGCCGGGATCCTGGCGATTCCGCTAGGTCAATGGGAGGCCGCCGCGTCTTTAGGAATGACACCGCAGCAACGCTACCGGCATGTGGTTCTTCCTCAGGCTCTGCGCAATATGGCTCCGCCGCTGACCAGCCAGGGGATCTCGTTGATCAAGGATTCGGCGCTGGTATCGACTATCGCGATCTATGATCTCAGCATGCGCGGTCAGCAGCTGGTTGCCGAGAGCTTTTTGACCTTTGAGGTCTGGTTCAGCATCGCGCTGATTTATCTCTGTTTGACCCTCTCACTTTCTGCTGTGGTACGCTTGTTGGAATGGCGCCTGGGGAGTCCTCAGGCATAATACTTTTCTCAAGGAGGGAATGAATGTCAGCCTTAAAAACTGTATTTTTGTTAACAATTATTTTCCTATTCGCCACAACAACAGCTTTTTCAGCCAGTTTAAGACAGAACCTGGCCAAAGAGAGCAGTCTTGAGCAAGTGTTGGCCAAGAATCGCCTGCGGGTCGGTTTCTCGACCTTTGTCCCCTGGGCGATGAAGAACAAGAAGGGCAAGTTTATCGGCTTTGAGATCGACGTCGCTAGAAAACTGGCGGACGATATGGGGGTTGAGATTGATTTCATCCCGACCAAGTGGTCGGGGATTATCCCCGCGCTCTTGACCGGCAAGTTCGACGTGATCATTGGTGGCATGGGGATCACTCCCGAACGGAACCTGAAGGTCAATTTTACCGATCCTTATGAGTTCTCCGGCATGTCGATCGTCGCCAGCAGCAAACTGCCAGGGAAAACCGAGATCGATAGCTTCAATCGAAGCAACATAACGATTGTTGCCCGAATCGGTACCACTGCAGCGGAATCCGCCAAGAAATACCTACCAAAAGCGGACCTGAGGCTCTTTGATGACGAAGGTCAAGCCTTGCAGGAGGTGTTGAACGGAAGGGCGGCGGCGATGATCTCCTCGCAGCCCTTTCCCGAGTTTCAGAGTCTGAAATATCCGGAGCGCCTCTACCTGCCTCTTGACGGTGAGACCTTCACCCAGGAACCGATCGGCATAGCGCTCGGCAAAGGGGATGTCGATTTTCTCAATTTTCTGAACAACTGGATCCGCGTGCGCCAGGCCGATGGTTGGTTGCAGGAGCGCTACGACTACTGGTTTACGACACAGGATTGGCAGGGGCAGATGTAGTACCCTGTATCCCATAAACTAACGCATCTTGCTTGTCTTTTGACGCGTCAACTGCGTTGCAACTTCTGTTGCATAGCTCTAGCTATGCGCTGTCAGTCACGCCTTGTTGACACATTAACGTCCAGCGCAATTTTACGCCATTATATGAGAGACAGGGTACTGGATGTCGTTACTGCCGGGTGGAAAAACAAAATGGAGCGGCATCGATCTGGTGCTGCTCCTGTTTGTGGGGCTGGTTGTCATGCTGCTGGTTTTTCGGATCGACGAAAAACTGGCTTACCGTTGGAATTGGGCGGCTATTCCCCAGTACTTTATTTATCTGGATGACGAAACCGGTGAGTACGTTCCTAACTTGCTGGTGCAGGGATTGCTGACCACGATCCGATTAAGTATCTGGAGTCTGTTGCTGGCGCTACCACTCGGTATTCTGATCGGGTTGCTCCGCATCAGTCAGCATCTGTTCAATCGTCTGGTTGGCGGCAGCTTTGTCTCTTTGTTCCGCAATCTTCCGCCTCTGGTTTTAGTCTTTATCGGCTATTACTTCATCAGTGATCAAATTCTACCTCAACTTGGTTTGCCGGATCTGGCGCACCAGTTGTCAGACTCAGGGCAGAGTCTCTTGCGCTGTTTTCTTGCTCCGGTCGATCAGCTTGAAGCCTTTCTGGCCGCAGTGATGACCATGGCTCTGCTCGAAGGGGCCTATATCGCCGAAATTGTCCGGGCCGGACTGCAGGCGGTTGCCAAGGGACAATGGGAGGCGGGGGCTGCCCTGGGGCTCAAACGTTGGCAGATTCTGCGGCAGATCATCTTTCCCCAGGCTTTACGGCCGATGGTCCCTCCTCTGGCAAGTCAATTTATATCCACAATCAAAGATTCGGCGATTGTTTCGGTGATCTCAATTCAGGAATTGACCTTCCAGGGTATGGAGTTGATGTCGGCGACCTACCTGACCTTCGAAATCTGGCTGTGCATTGCCCTGCTCTATTTTTTGCTGACTTTCGGCTGTTCTCTTCTGGCGCGCAGACTGGAATTGTCTCTCTCAAAAGAGTAGCACGAAATATTTATTCGTAACATTTGCGCTTGACAGTGTAACTGTCGATTCTTAATATCTGTGCTACGAATTTCAATTTTGTGCTATCTCTGGAGGTTAGTGTGATTAAGAATTTTACTGCTGCGATGTTGTCAGGTCTTTTGGTGTTGTTCTTTGTTTCACCAGGGCTAGCCCACTTCGGTGTAGTTATCCCTTCGGATGACATTGTTACCCAGGGAGAGAATCGCAATATTGAGCTGCAGGTCAAGTTTATCCATCCCCACGAAGGGCATTATATGGAGATGGAAAAACCTCGGCAATTTGGGGTTTTTATCGCAGGAAAGAAGATCGAGCTCACATCGACCCTTAAGAAGCAGAGCGGTCACTCCAGCGATCAGGACCAAGATTTTTCATTCTGGCAGACTGACTACCAGATCCGCCGGCCAGGGGACTACTCCTTCTATCTTGAGCCTACGCCCTATTGGGAACCAGCCGAAGACAAGTACATTGTTCATTACACCAAGGTCTGCGTGAATGCCTTTGGGCTGGAATCGAGTTGGGATGCACCGCTAGGGCTTGAGACCGAGATTATCCCTCTCACCCGTCCCTATGGTTTGTGGCAGGGGAATCTTTTCTCTGGACAGGTATTAGTGAAGGGGAAGCCGGTTCCCTATGCAGAAATCGAGGTCGAATATTTGAATGAGAAGGCCGAGCAGGGTCGACTGAATGCTCCGAGTGATCCCTTCGTCACACAGGTGGTTAAGGCTGATGTCCAAGGGGTTTTCCACTATGCAATGCCGAAAAGCGGTTGGTGGGGGTTTGCGGCATTGAGTGAAGCGGATTGGAAATTGCAATATAAAGAAGTCGATAAGGCGGTTGAAATAGGTGCTGTGTACTGGGTTTATGCGACCGAGTTGAAGTGACGGGGGCAGGAATAATGAGATTTTACCGGATATTTGGAATGGCCCTCTTGCTTGGCCTGTTGGTGGTCAGCCCAGCGCTGGCGCATAAGGTCAACCTGTTTGCCTATGTTGAAGGCGGCACTATCTATACCGAAAGCTATTTTCCTGATGGTCGGCCAGTCACTGCGGGGCAGGTTGAAATCCGGGATGCGGCGGATCAATTGCTAGTGTCAGGGACGACTAATGCCCAGGGACTCTACGAGTGTCCGATCCCACAAGTTGCAGAGTTGCAGATCCACATTATTGCCAGTATGGGGCACCGCAATCATTTTACCCTGAGCATGGCCGAGATAGAGGCCGGACTATGACGGGAATTTGCCGATTCTTCCCGCTGCTGCTGATCTTTTTCTGTCTCGTCGCACCGGTGTTAGCAGTTGAGAAGGCCGTTGAACCTGCTGTACGTATCAGTGAGCTTGAGACTCAAAATAAGAAGCTTCATCAGCAATTACGTCAGGCTCGTCGTCAATTGGCTGAGACCAGAAATGCCGAACAGCAGCCTGGATGGCCCCAGATCGTCGGTGGCATCGGGATTATTTTTGGGCTCTGTGGTGTTACGATGATGGTCAAGTCCCGGAAAAAACTGGAATAAGAAGGCTCCCTTGAACCTTTAACCCCCAACATAAGTCTGAATTTATGCATATTTCCGACGGGGTTCTCCCCACAGCAGTTGCACTCGGTTGCTATGCCGCAAGTGCGGTGATTTGCACCTGGAGTGTGAAACGGACGCGTAGTGAAGATCTGCCCAAAGTTGCGGTCCTGACCGCGGCTTTTTTTATTGCATCGCTGGTCCATCTTCCTTTTGGACCGACCAGTGTTCATCTGCTGATCCCTGGTCTGGTTGGCGCCTTGCTTGGACCTTCTGCCTTTCTGGCGATCGCTCTTGGTCTGGTGCTGCAGTGCCTGTTGTTCCAATTTGGTGGACTGACGGCATTAGGCGCCAATCTGTTGATGATGGGTCTGCCAGCGTTACTGGCTGGTCTGGTCTTTTATTATTTCAAAGGGCAGACTCGTACAAGGCGGATCTGGGTCGGAGCTCTCTGTGGTGGTGGCGCGACGATTTTCTCGGCAACCCTATTGGCTTTGTTACTCGCCACTGGAGGCGAAGATTTTTATGGCGTCGCCAAGCTGGCACTGGTTGCGCATATTCCGGTGGTTTTGATCGAATCTGGGATCAGCGCGATGGTCGTCTCTTTTCTGCTCAAGGTTAAACCTGAAATCCTCGATATCCCCTTTGTGCTGAAGGAAAAATAGTGACCCAGGCACTGCACTTATCCGGATACTGGCTGTTGCTGCTGTTGTTCCTGCCGCTGGCGGTCTATTCCGGCTTTCGCATGCTGCTCGGGGTGATGCTCAAAGGGGAAGGGGGCAAAGAGCGCGACTGGGCGGTGCCTCAGCTTGAATTTGAGGGGGGGGCCTTTTCGACGATTCATCGCTGGGACGTGCGGTTTAAGCTGGCTAGCTTCCTGATCCTCGCTTTCCTGGTGGTTTCTCTCAAGCACCCCCAAACCGCTCTGGCGGCTTTACTGCTAGCCTTTGTTGGCTATCGGGCCGCCTGCATTCCCTGGCGGCGCGGATTTAAACGTCTGCTCGGCATGAGCGGATTTTTGTCGATGTTTCTGCTGATGCTCCCCTTAACAGCGGTCCATCAGAGCGGCGACCTGCTGCTGGTTTTTGGCCAGCTCGACTGGCTCAGTTTTAATATGCGGGGTCTCGATCTGGCGGTGCTGATCATCTTACGCGCGACCACTGTCGCGCTGCTGATGGAACCGCTGCTGGCGACCGCACCACTCCCGGTGACCCTTGCAGGGCTGTCGCGCATGGGGGTGCCGCAGCGGATCACCGAACTGCTGCTGATTACCCATCGCTATCTCTATGTGTTTGTCCATGAAGCGCGCCGCATGCAGATCGGCATGGAGGTGCGGGGATTCCTCAAAGCGACCAACTTTGCCACGCTACGGACCGTCGGTAACTTCGTCGGAATGCTCTTTGTGCGTAGTTTTGAACGCACCGAAAGAGTTCATTCTGCGATGCTGGCCCGAGGGTATCAGGGGCACTTGCCGCAGCCGGTGGACTTTCAAGCAAATAAATCAGACTACTTCAAGAGCGCCCTCTGTCTTGGAATCGGACTCCTTCTGTTGGGTTGTGACTATCTTCTCTTGGCGGGGGTATAGATCGAAATGCATCAACATGCCAAACCCTCCGTTGAAATTCCAGTGCAGGCGCTGCTGGAGGTTAAAGATTTAAGTTTCGCATATCCCGACGGAACTCAGGCCCTCTCCCATATCAACATGCAGATCAAATCAGGTGAGCGGATTGCTCTGGTTGGGCACAATGGCTCAGGGAAGACCACTTTGGTCAAACAGCTCTGTGGTCTTCTTTCTCCCGGGGAGGGGGAGGTCCGCTACCTGGATAAGTTATTAGTGGGGGAGTACCTGAGCCAGGCGCGCCTGAAGATCGGTCTGCTGTTTCAGGATCCGGATGATCAGCTGTTCGGCCACAGCATTTATGAGGATGTCGCCTTCGGTCCGCGCAATCAGGGGCGGAGTGAAGAAGAGGTCGACCAAATTGTGCGCCAGGTCGTCGCTGAAGTCGGGCTGGAAGAACTGCTGTATAAGCCACCCCATGCGCTGAGTTATGGGCAGAAGAAGCGCGCTGCGCTGGCTGGTCTGCTGGCGATGCAGCCCGATATCCTGATTCTCGATGAACCGACCGCCAACCTTGATCCTGCCCAAGAACAGGTGTTTCTCGAACTGCTCAAGAATTTTTCTGGGACTTTGCTGCTGATCAGCCATGATCTGATCTTTCTCTATGAATTGTGTGAGCGGGCTCTGGTCCTTGATCGGGGTCATGTTCATCATGATTATCGGCTCAAAGAACTGGTCGAACATCGTCCTTCACTCCGTGAGCACGGACTCGATTTCTCCTTCCGCTTTGCTGAAAATCCGGCTGATCCGGTAGTTCTTGAAACCCCTCCAGAGGTTCTCCCGCGGCTTGAATCCGCGGAAACTCAGAAACTAAGCGAAGTTCTGATCGATATGCGTGGGGTGAGTTATCGCTATCCGGATGGGACTGCAGCGCTGAAGGGGGTTGATCTGCAGATCAGACGCGGGGAGCGGGTCGCGCTGGTCGGTGAGAATGGCGCTGGCAAGAGTACCCTGTTGATGTGTCTGCTTGGCTTGCACGCCTTTAGTGGCGACTACCGTTTTGCCGATAAGCCGATTCACCCTGGCAAGGGGCGCCTTATCTGGCAGCAGACCGGGATGGTTTTTCAGGACAGCGCGGATCAACTGGTTTGCCCCACCTGTTACGATGAGGTTGCTTTTGCTCCACGCCAGTATGGTTATACTGAGGATCAAGTTCAATCTCTTGTAAAAAAAGCTCTCAAAATGGTCAAATTAGACGATTTTGAAGAGCGTATTCCGCTCCATCTCTCTGGTGGAGAGCGCAAACGTCTGGCCCTGGCCAGCGTGTTGAGTCTTGAACCGCAACTGTTAATTCTCGATGAACCGACCGCTGGCCTCGATCCACAAGGGGAAGAGTTGCTCCTCAATATTATTCGTGAGATTGATGCAACCCTGGTGCTGGTTAGCCACGATATCTTCTTCGTACGTCAACTCACCGAACGAGTCCTGGTGATGCATCATGGTCAGATTGCGATTGATTACTCCCTGTCGGACTTTTTGAACGACAAGAACCTGACTAGTCTGAATGGTCTCGATTATACCTATCGCGATCAATGTGCCTTGCAGATCAGAGAGTTGCAGCATCATCACGAACATGATCATCAGCATAAGCATCTCCACGATCACAGCCATCGGCATGGAGACCTGGTACACCAGCATCCACACGAACACGACCATGAGCACCGCCACGATTATGTGCACCAACACGTTGAGGCAGGGACTCATCAACATCCTCCGGTTCAGAGCGACTATCACGAGCATGATCACCCCGATCACGAACAAGATAATCACGATCACAGCCACTGATGTTATCTCTCGGATTTGTTGGATGGCTCATTAAACTTCTACTAAAACACAATCTCACTTGAAATCAGTGTGTTAGCCAGCTATCTTGTCTGATATGACATTAATGACAGGGAGGTTGTATCATGCTTAATATTGCAATTCTGGCTTTCGACAATTGTCTTCTTTCAAGTATTGCCGGTCCATTGGATCTGTTTACTGTGGCGAATTGGGACTATAAGAAGCGGAATAAGACAGATGCCGCCCCTTTCTGTCAATGGGAAATTTTGACTGTTGATGGCGGCCCGGTGATCTGCTTCAGTCAGGAACCACTGGTTCCTCATCGTTCGATCAAGGATTGCCGCACGCCTGACCTGATTATTCTTCCGTCTGTATTGGGGAACATAGAGGCCCTCAGGCAGGAGAAGGAAGCCATTGTCTGGATCAAGGCACAACATGAGCGAGGGGCCGTTGTCGCGAGTATTTGTGCTGGGGCATTTCTGGCCGCTGAAGCTGGTATTCTCAATGGGCGGGAAGCAACCACACACTGGCAGTTAGCCGACCGGTTTCGCCAGACCTTCCGTAAAGTCAAGTTGCAGGTCGACCAGATTCTGATCGATGGCGAGGACTATCTGTGCGCCGCGGGGACCAGTGCGCATCAGGACTTGTCGATATATATTGTGGAAAAATATGGCTCTGCTGAATTGGCAGATACCTGCGCGCGCATGATGCTGATTGATCGTGGCCGTCGTAATCAGGCCCCTTACATTCGTTTCAGACGACAAAAAAACCACGGCGATGAAAAAATCGCCGCAGTTCAGCGCTATCTTGAAAAGAACCTGACCAGACGGACCAGTGTTGTCAGTATGGCTGAAATGGCCGAAATGGTCGAACGTACTTTTTTACGGCGCTTCAAAAAAGCGACCGGGGACACCCCTCTTGAGTATATGCAGCGGCTACGTATCGAAGCGGCCAAGCGTTTGTTTGAGAATGGAGAAACACGGATAGATCTGATTACCAAGGCTGTCGGCTATGAGGACACCAGTTCATTCCGCCGCCTTTTCAAACAAATAGTCGGCGTCTCTCCGACGGTCTATCGCCGTCGTTACGTAGAGTTGCAGGGGAGTTGATATCGAGAGTAGAGTCGATCGGTTTAGGGTGCAGCCTGGCGAAGAAATGAAGGGTCAGGCTGAGCAAAACCAGGAATCCTGCCCACCCCAGCATCCAAGCCAGACGAACCAACAGGCTCCCAAGGAGTATAATCCTTGTATGTTGTGGATACTGTCATGCGTAGTGAAGAAAAGTTTGTCTGTATAAACAGTGTAATTATTAGGGTTGAGGATTCGCCGTATGAGTCAAAATTTCCGGATCCTGAAGAGGTAGGTGTTCAACCCGGTTTCGGCCATTCTGTTTCGCAAGATAAAGAGCCTGGTCTGCCAGGCCGATCGACTCGGTTAAGTTTATCCCTGGTTTGAATGAGGATATACCAAGGCTAACGGTGATAGCCAATGATAGTTCTTTGAAGGTAAAAGGTTTGTCCGCAATACTGCAACGGATCCGTTCAGCGACCACAGAGGCGTTGGAGAGGTCGGCATTCGGCAGGAGAATAAGGAACTCTTCGCCACCGTATCGACCCAGAATATCGTAAAGCCGTAATCCTTGTTTTATCCGATCGGGCATTTGCCGTAACACGGCATCGCCAGCCTGGTGACCGTAGACGTCATTGACCTGTTTGAAATGATCGATATCGAGCATGATCAGGCTCAATTCACCGTTGCCACCATCCGGCCCGTGGCGGGTTATACGGGCCATTTCCTCTTCGGCTCGTGACATCAGTTCGCCGCGATTAAAAATACCTGTCAAAGCGTCTATCATCGCCTGATTGCGCAAGTTCTCTTCCGCTTCAACGACCTGATTCATACCGATACGGGCGACGCTGTAGGCAATAAGGTAGACGACCAGTAAAATTGATGCGAGTAAATAGAGCGATTGTAGCGTCCCACGACGGATCTCTTTGCGGAACTTTGTGACATCTAGATAGAGCTCAAAAACACCAAGAATCTCTCCTCCGACAATAATTGGGATATAGATTTCGACAACATCGACATTGAAGGCGGTCTCATCTTTAAGATCACGCAGTTCCTCTTTGGTTTCCAGGTGAGAATCGTATTCGCCAGCCAACGCACGAAGCAAGCGTTTGTTTTGAGGAACCATTTCTCCAATTATTGCGTTGTCGGTACTATAGATGACTCTGGTATCCGGAGAGAAAATCTTGATTTTGACAATATCCAGAGGAGCCAAAAACTCACTAAAACTCTGATTCAGCCAGCTCACTTCTAAAGGGTCTACCTGGAGATGGAGTTTGTCTATGCCCCTGCGGGAAAAGAGAGAATCACGGTCATGGTCGATCAGCATCTTGGTGATCAGGATTGCCTCTTGCTCGGCCATGTTGATAACCTGACGAGAATAGATGCTGTGCATGCCAAATCCGGTCAGTGCAATAATCGCAATGGCAGAAATAAATGCCAGTATTGTCAGGAGGTTGACCAAACTGGAAATATTTTTGTGAGGATTAGCTTTAAGCACGATAAAATTCCACTATAGCAGACAATAAGTAAGAACATATTAACTTTAACAGGTGTTCTCTGGTGCGCAGTGAAATCTTATGGTTTTTAAAAAAAACGGGCTGAAGAGATAATTCCCCTCAGCCCATTTAAGCTATCTTGCTGAGATGACTCAGGAGAAGAAGCGTTTCAGCAGGCCAGCAAAGGCGGAACCATGACGGGCTTCGTCTTTACACATTTCATGAACAGTGTCGTGGATGGCATCCAGATTGAGCTCTTTGGCACGGGTGGCTAGTTTTTTCTTGCCAGCACAGGCTCCGTGCTCGGCATCGACGCGGGCCTGGAGATTGGTCTTGGTATCAGCGACAAGGCACTCGCCGAGAAGTTCGGCAAACTTAGCAGCATGTTCAGCTTCTTCAAAAGCGATCCGTTTGTAAGTTTCTGCGACCTCAGGGTAGCCCTCACGGTCTGCCTGACGGCTCATCGCGAGATACATGCCAACTTCTGTGCACTCGCCAGTGAAGTTGGCGCGCAGTCCTTCAAGGATTTCAGCATCTACATCCTTGGCAACACCAATGCGGTGCTCATCGGCCCATGCCAGTGCGGCATTAGGATCCATCTCGGTGAATTTCTCCTTGGGTGCTTTACATTGCGGACAGCAATCGGGGGCTGAATCACCTTCATGAACATAACCGCAAATCGTGCAGACAAATCTTTTCATCGAGATTTACTCCTTTGTTGGGGGGATATAGGGTTAATATGTAACCAAATCGGTCGAAATTATACCTGAAATGATTCTGCTGTCAACAGGACTTTCATCTATTATTAGGGTCTTTTATCTGTTTTTAAAGTGGTTTAATGTCTGTTTGGTCAGATTTGTCGAACTGAAGGGTCTTATGGGAATCAGAAGTATCGGTCTGCTCTATTTACTGCTTGTCAGCTTGGCCTATGTTTGGGCCTTTCGTCGCAACCGGGAAAAAGCGCTCGAAGCAATTAAAACCGGCGGAGCCGCGCTGTTAAATCTGCTCCCTCTGCTCCTTGCAATATTCGCTCTGGTCGGGCTATTCAAGGAATTTCTGCCGCCAGAGGTGATTGAGTCTGTTCTGGGGCAGGGGAATAAAGCTTGTTCTCTCCTGCTCGGCGGGCTGGCCGGTGCTGTTGCAATAGGTCCCCCACTGGCCGCATACCCGATTGCTGGATCTTTGATCATAAATGGGGCTTGGCCCCCGGCGGTCGCGGCTTTCATTCTGTCATGGATCTCAGTGGGAGTGGTCACTCTCCCTTTTGAGGCCAAGGTGTTCAGTTGGCGTTTTGCATTGCTGCGTAACGGGTTGACCCTGGCAGCGGCGCTATTTTCCGGTCTGCTCCTCGGAGGTCTGTTGTGAATCGACTTGGATCAATTATTCGTTGGATAAAGCAGCAGCGGGTGCTCTGGTTGGTAAGCCTTCTTTATCTCTGGGCCTGGAATGTTGCACCGCAAAAAGCAGCAGCGGCTCTGACTTATGGATCAACCCTTTTTCTTTCGGTGACAATCCTGATTGTCGCGGTATTTGCTTTAGTCGGGTTGATTCAAGTCTGGATTGGCCGCGATATGATCTCTGCTGTTCTCGGGCGCGAAGCCGGGTTTAAAGGTTTGCTGGTTGCGGTGGGCTGTGGTGCTCTGTTGATCGGACCGGCCTATGTCATCTTTCCGCTGCTGATGAGTTTGCGGCGGCTTGGGGCACGTTGGGCCGTGGTTGCGATTGTGCTGGCGGCGTACGCTTTAAAACCACAGATGTTGCCGATTGAGTCTGAATTTCTGGGGTTGCCTTTTGCTCTGCTGCGCGGTGGATTAACCTTGTTGCTGGCTATCCCCTTAGGGCTTGCAGTTGAATGGTTCATGCCAGAGGAAGAGTCGGTCTGATCAGAGGTTAAAGCTGTAGCTGTAAACCATCATAAGCAATTTCAAGATCAATATGTTGCAGATTTTTGTCGATCATTGGGCCGGTGTGAGCCAAGATGATGCGGACCGAATCCAGGTCAACCAGATGTTGTTTGAGCGTTAAATAGTCGAGGTGAGCCGGACTGGGTTCGTCGTAATTACAACACTCACAGATGAAGAGATCGCTCCCTCTAGCCAACTCTATCAGGTTGTTATCCCACCTCGTATCACCGGAATAGGAGATTGTTCTCCCCTCAATATCTACACGGATAGCGCAAGCCGCTGAATGTTGACTATGGCTGACGGCGAATGTTGAAAACTGTATTGATTCATGAGCTATGGCTTTTGAATGATCCAGGACATGATACTCGACGGCAAAGGGGAAAGGCCCTTCAAGTGCACCTGGATAAAGTACTTTGCAGGCTTCCGCCAGGCGATCTTTCGTTCCGGCAGGGCCGAAAATATGCAGCGGCTTTGTCCTTTTTCTGACAAAAAGCGCATCGAGCAGCAAAAAAGGGATGCCGGCGAAATGGTCACCGTGCAAGTGGGAAATGGCAATCGAGTCTATCTGATCAGTGGTAATTCCGCATCGCTGTAGACCAACGAGCAGTGTTGCACCACAATCGAGAAGCAGACCATGGGCCTGCGACTCGATCAAGATGCCACTCTGTAGGCGGCCACCGCTGGAAAAGGCATCACCGCTGCCGATGAATGTCAGATTCAAGCGGGTCATTGTTTTATTGAGGGTTGGCCGCTGGAGGTGTGACCTGACGTAATTCTTCCTCAATCAGCCGGCTGAATCCTGCCAGGCTACGTTCCTGAAGTAATCTGCCATTGATAAAAATAGTTGGGGTGCCGCGCACTCCGACTGCAGTGCCCTCATTGGTGTTAGCGGTGATTTCAGCGGCAAGTTGCGGGTCGGCCCGGTCTTTTTTCAGTTGTTCCATATCGAGGCCAGTTTGGGTGGCCAGGTCATCAATTTTTTTCGGATTGAGACTGTTGTAGTTTGCAAACAGAAGATCATGGAGTTCCCAGAATTTACCTTGCCGGTCAGCAGCAAGTGCGGTTAATGCCGCGTTGCGCGCGTTGCGATGACTGGCGAGGGGGAAACTCTTGAAGGCCATTTTGACATTGTCAGAGTATTTCTCCATCACCTGTTTCAATAAGGGGATCGATTTGGCGCAGTAGGGGCACTCGAAGTCAGTGTAGACCACAATCGTAACCGGTGCCGCCTCAGGACCTAAAATAGGTGAATTGCTAATGTCGATCTGTTGTGAAATTTCGAGCATCGCGAGAACCACCTGTTTTTTTGCACTTTTTTGCAGCAGCAGATGTTGCGGCCCTAAAGGACTGATTTGATCAACGCTGGGATCGACAGCGATCTTTCCTTGGATCTCTCCACCGAGGCTGTAGATCAAGACCTGACTGTCTTCGGTTAAGACATAGACCCGACGACCATCGGGGGTGCTGGTTACCTGCTTAGGAACAGTATCAAGCTGCAGAGTTGATAGTTCTTGTAGCTTTACGACTCCGCCGAAAGAGGGCGCGGCCCAGAGCAGAAATGTCAGGACAAACAAAGTGAGTAGACGCATAATAACTCCAAAAGGTGTTGAAACAGTAAGTGGGTTAGAGGGGTTGGCGCATCTTCTGGATCAGAGCCAGATCCGCGATCACCAGGGCAGCCATGGCTTCGACGATCGGCACGGCGCGCGGGACAACACAGGGATCATGGCGCCCCTTGGCTTCAAGGGTCGCATCCTGGCCCTGATAATCGACAGTTTGCTGAGCTTGCCCGATGGTCGCTGGGGGTTTGAATGCGACTCTAAAGTAAACGTCCTCCGCATTTGAAATTCCACCCTGCACACCACCACTACGATTGGTCAGAGTTCCGAGGCGCCCGTTTTTAAACACATAAGGATCGTTGTGCGCTGAACCACGCATTCTTGCCCCCTCAAAGCCAGAGCCGATTTCGAACCCTTTGGTTGCAGGAATAGACAGCATCGCCTGGGCCAGGCGTGCTTCAAGTCGTCCGAAAGCGGGTTCGCCCAGTCCGGCTGGCAGGTTACGGCAAACGCAGGTCAAAACTCCACCGATTGAATCTTTATCCGCACGGGCTTTCAGAATTTCTTCAGTCATTAGATCTGCGGCATCATAATCAGGGCAACGGACTTCGTTGGCATCGACCTGTTCGCGGGTGACGTTTGAAAAATCAACGTCCTCAGCATCGACATGACCGACAGAGCTAACCCAGGCGATAATCTCAATCCCATATTCCTGAATAAGAAACTTTTCAGCAATGGCACCTGCCGCAACTCGCGCGATCGTCTCCCGGGCACTGGAGCGACCACCACCGCTGGACGCGTGAATCCCGTACTTTTGGCGGTAGGTCAGATCGGCATGAGAAGGACGTGGTATCTCAACCATCGAGCCATAATCTTGGGGACGTTGATCCTTGTTGCGGACCAGCAGCCCTATAGGTGAGCCTAGTGTCAGTCCATGTTCAACCCCCGAAAGAATTTCAACTTGATCGGCTTCATCACGATCGGTGGATAATTGACTTTGGCCGGGTCTGCGGCGATCGAGTTGAATCTGGATATCCTTTGGTTCCAGTTTCATTCGTGAGGGAACGCCATCAACCACGACGCCGACGCCAGCGCAGTGTGATTCACCAAAAGTTGAAATGCGAAAAAGGGTACCAAGACTACTCGACATGTTGTGAACTGGCTCCATATTAAAGGTCGATTGAAGCTCTGAATATAACAGATTTAAACAGCCGGGTGTAGTTCTGTTAAATGGAACAGGGACTGCCGGTAAAGTTTTTTATTTGTGGTAAAAAAATTTACCGACGATAAATAAACTTCTTGACCAAAACACTGTTACAGGGTATATCGATGGTCGTGGATGCAGCTTACAGTTCAGTAACTTAAATTTCTGTGACAGCTCCATTTATGTCTCTCCAATTTGCGCCCTGTTGCCCGACGGGGCGCCCTTTTTTGTCCCAGTAAAACCTTATTTGTATTTAAAATCTGTTTATGGTTTCTCGCGAGAGGAGGGCTATAATTAATTTTCAACATTTTATCGATGGTTTAAAGCGTTTTTAGGAGCAACTCTATCGTGAAAATGAACGCCTTGCTGCCAAACTTGTTAAGGGTCAGAATCCTACAACGCTGATCATCTCCTGCTCTGATTCGCGGGTCGACCCAGCATTATTAACTGGGTGCTCGCCTGGCGACATCTTTACTGTGCGTCATGTCGCCAACCTGGTCCCTCCTTATGAATCGGATAACGCATATCGCGGCGTCAGCGCAGCCCTTGAATACCCGGTCTGTTATCTGAAGATCAGGGATATAATAGAGCTTGGACATTTGGGGTGCAGCGGGATCAGCGGTTTGCTCAGCGCAACTTGTAGTGGTCAACTATTTCCGGACAGCAGTTTAAGTTTTTCTTCTGCCAGGATTGGTGCGACTCCACCATTATTCTGATGCGGCCGGTACCAATTGT